>Ga0163180_10000210_pt1 | contig 33338 bp, 35 predicted proteins | sample AtlANTMetagenome_2_FD_109647 | JGI IMG/M metagenome (GOLD analysis project Ga0163180, IMG submission 109647) | Marine eukaryotic phytoplankton communities from the Atlantic Ocean - Atlantic ANT 4 Metagenome | ecosystem: Environmental > Aquatic > Marine > Oceanic | place: North Atlantic Ocean...
CATCCAACGCTGCAGTCCCACGAGAAGATTCTGCATGTCGGCCACCGTCAGCTTGAATGAGAGGTCAACTTCATGCGCTCTTTTCCAATCCTGAACAAAGGCATCAAACTGGTTGGCGAGGGGATCCCGACCTTCCCGGTCCGACAGGAAATCCACGTCCAGCCACGCATTCCCGAGGGTTGCCTCACAAACCAGGAGGATCCCTGTATTGACGAGGCCCGTAACCACCGCCTCGCCTTGATAAACAACCCGGTCCCCTACCCGGATCCTGAAGTCTCGTAAAACCTCAGAGAGCTGCAGAATGCTGTAGGGGTTATATATCTCAAAGGCCACCGAGTAGCGACGCAACCTCAGGATGTTGGCCGTAATTTCAGCCCCCTGGCTGTTACGACAGACAACGACGCTGCTGAGAAGAGATGATCCTTTCTGCATGGGCTAGGAGGCCGGGGTCAAAAAAGACGGGCGAGGAAATAATCCACAATAAGCCGACTTCCCGGTATTTTCTTGAAACTTGGCAATCATTAGTTCTGAACAAACGGATGGCTGAAGATCCCCCGAAGTTTAAGATCGCTCGCGAAGGCCAACACTTCATGTGCCCGGATGGGCAGGACCTGCTTGAACTCGCTGAAGCGGAAGAGTTTTCCGTCTCCGGGGTGGCCGAGGCCCTCAACCTCACAAACAGGCAGTTGGAATATGCTGTTGAACGCGCCTCCGGGCTCCGGCCCAAGGAGCTCTTCCGGCGCCACCGGATGCTGCTCGCCCGCCGTCTGGTCGCGGAAGGGTTTTCCCTCCAGGTCATTGCTCACCGCCTGGGCTTCAAGCATTACACCCACTTCGCATCCGAAGTTAAATCCTACTTCGACCTGCCTCCCCGCCAGTTCCAGAAATCGGTCCGGGCTCTGTGCCCGGAAACCTGACCGGAGGCATCCTTGCGATGCAGCCCTCGCGTTGCTGGCAATCCCCTGCAGGATCAAGTTGCCCCGGCGCTCCTCATGGAATCCGGTGGCTCGGAATTCTTCATGGCCGCGCGGCTGGATCATGGAAGCCATAAACTAAAATACTGCGAGGGCACAAATTACAGATCAAGGGACGCCCTTTCGAACGCCCAAGGCAGGAGGGTGGAGAGATCTACTTTTTTTCTCGTCCCGTCCTGAGGATCAAACAGGACAAGAGAGAGGTCCGGACTAAATTCATGAAGAACCTGCCGGCAAGCGCCACAAGGAGCGGGCGCTCCGGCAGCACAAATCGCAAGGGCCGCAAAATCCCGCTCTCCCTCCGATACCGCCTTGGTCAGCGCAACCCGTTCAGAGCAGATCGTAAGGCCATAGGATGCGTTCTCTACGTTGCAGCCAGTGAAGATTCGCCCGGAACGGGTCTGGAGGGCCGAACCCACCAAGAACCCCGAATAGGGCGCATACGCAAACTCCCGGGCTGCTTGGGCGGCTTCGATGAGCGCCTCCTCTTCTTGCGCGTTCATCGTCCCTCCTTCCCGGGAACAAAGAGCCATTCTGACCGGGCAGTCAAAAGGTCGTCTGGTCCTTCGATCTCGGTTACGGTCGCCACGTTGGTAAAGATACCTTAAATATGGGGCGGGGCGGAGAGAAATCGACCTTCCTCAATGAAAATTGTCCCCTTTCTGGGTGGGTATTTTCACGGTTTTCACGGTTTTACTGCGAGGATTTTAGTAATCCACGCTCAACTTTCCCACACCCGGTCCCACTCGAGTTCCTTTCCTCTTGCCGCTTACTAAACCCGGGAACCCCACAATCAGGATGCCTGTTTCGGAATCAGGGGAAGAGTCCCCTTTTCTTTTTCACCTCGGCGACCTCGCGCACCCCGAGGCAAAGCGCCGCGGTCCGGTGGCTGACCTGCTGCTCGCCCGCGAAATGGAGCATGCGCTCAAAGGCTTTCTCCAGCATGGTCTCCAACTTGGTGAACACCTCCTGCTCGGTCCAGTGAAAGCGTGACAAGTTCTGGACCCATTCGAAATAAGAGACGGTTACTCCTCCCGCATTACATAAGATATCCGGAAGGACAAAGATGTCCCCGCGTTCGGAAATGACTGCATCCGCTTCCGGTGTAGTCGGTCCGTTGGCCGCTTCCGCCAGCACCCGGCAATTCAACCTCGGCGCGTTCTCCTCTGTAATTACCCGCTCCAGGGCAGCAGGCGCGAGGATCTCACACGGTTGGAGCAACATCTCGTCAGGATCGATTCCCTCTGCTTCATCAAAGCCAGAAACCCCCCCGGTTGCCCTCACGTGCTCACCCAGTTGAGCGACATCAATCCCATTGCCGTTCCAGATGGCCCCGGTGATATCCGAAATCCCCTTCACCATGACTCCAGAACAGGAAAGCCTCTCTGCAGCGTGATAGCCAACATTGCCAAATCCCTGAATGATCGCACTCGCTCCTTCAATGGCACAACCAAGCTTATCAAGAGCCCGCATTGCCAGAAAGGCCACCCCGTAACCCGTGGCCTCCCGGCGGCCCTCCGAGCCCTGAAGCTCTACAGGCTTGCCAGTGACGATCCCGGGAACCAGATGCCCGGTATTGGCTGAATAAACGTCCACAATCCAGGCCATGGTCTGCTCATCCGTCCCCATGTCAGGAGCCATGATGTCGACCTCCTTTCCGATAAACGGAAGGATCTCTGCGGCAAACCTGCGGGTTACTCCTTCCTTTTCCCGGGGACTCATTACCCGCGGATCACAGTTAATCCCTCCTTTGGCCCCCCCGTAGGGAAGGCGCATGAGCGCGCACTTCCAGTTCATCCACATCGCCAGGGCTGCCACTTCGCCCAGATCGACATTCGGATGATACCGCAGGCCCCCCTTGACCGGCCCGCGCGACAAGTGATGTTGCACCCGGTGCGCCAGATAGACTTCCGTTCGTCCGTCATCCATCCGGACAGGAAGAGAAACGGTGATGAGGCGCTTAGGCCATTTGCAGCGCTCCCGAATTTCCTCCTCCAGCTCCATGAAATCGGCAACCTGGTCAAACTGCCGGGCGGCCATTCCGAAGACGGGGTTCTGCAGCAGCAACTCTTTCATGCGCTATGAACCAACACCATCGCCCGCCATTGGGCGAGGGAAATTGCCTATTCGAGATGAAGCTCGTGACCAGAAAATCTGGGGTCTTGCGATGCCAGAAAGTCCGGGTATCGTACAACCTATGAAGTCTGCCTTCAGGTCCAAGGTTGGCGCCACTGCCGCACTTGCCCTGGCGCTGGCCGCCACCCTGCCCGGGCGTAGTCAAGACGCCCAGCCCGCGGAGCCTGCCCCCCGGGAACAAATTCCTCAGGCCCAGGTTCCCGATGGTGACGGATTTAAAAATGAAATCGGCTATATCTCGGAAGAAGTAACCTTCAGGGCTGGCGCAGTCACCTCCAAGGCCTATCTGGCACTTCCAACGACCAAAACACAGGGCCCATTCGCCGGGGTCCTGATCAGCCCGGAATGGTGGGGGCACAATGATTATGTCCGCATGCGGGCTGACATGCTCGCCAAGCTGGGCTACGCCGCACTGGCCATGGATCTTTATGGGGACGGCCAGAAGGCCCATGATCCGCAAACGGCCATAAAGCTTGATGGCAGCCTCAAGGGCAACCAGAAGGAGATGGCCGCCCGCGTCCTCGCTCATTTCAAGTTTCTCGCTGCCCGGCCCGAAGTTGATAAAAACAGAATCGCCGCGATCGGCTATGGCAGCGGAGGAGACGTCTGCCTGCAAATGGCACGAAACGGGATGCGCGGCCTCGATGGTGTTGTCGCCTTCCACCCTTTTTTTACAGTCGTCCCCTCCCAGCCTCCCATCCGGAAGGCGACCGCCAGAGTCATGGTCTGTGACGCGCGCGAGGACCCCTATGTCCACCTGCGAAAGGGCAAGGTAGAGGCGTTCAGGAAGGAAATGGCCCGGGTCCAAACAGATCTCACCATGATTGATTTTCCCAACGCGATGCAGAGCTTTACTGTCCCCGGCGCAAACAGGGTCGGCGAAAAGTTCCGCATCCCCCAGGCATACAACCAAGAAGCGGATACACGAGCCTGGGGCCTCCTGAGGGGATTCCTTCAAGACCTCTGGGCTCCTGCCGGGGAGGCTGCGGAGAGCCCTCCTGCCGCAACCCGCCAGTGACAATTACGGGCTTACCCCTCGGTCGAACCAAACGATGAAATCCCATTACCTCGCTCCTCTTTTCTGCTCCGGGGTCCTTCTGCTGAGCTCCTGCCGGGACCCGGAAACATCCGAGACAGCCACCACTTCCCCGGTCCTCCAGCAGCCTCCGCCAGCCCCAAGCCCGGAGATCCTCGCGGCGCTTAAACAGCAAAAATTCGGCAGCAAGCTCCTTGGCCGGACCCATTATCTGGTAAAGGGGGAATACACCCTTGCCGACCTGCAGAAGGCCCCGCGCTACTATGTTCTGAATTTCAGCGGTAGCTTCTGAGGCCCATGCCAGGAACACGCTCCAGAGTTACTGGAGAAGTATAGGAAGATTATAGAACCAAATCCCGAGGTCGAACTGATCCATGCCAGCTATGACGACGTCGAGAAGGACGCGCTCGTGTGGGCGAGCAAGGCAGGCTTCCCCTGGCCAACCGTGCTCATGCCGGAATGGGAGGCAACAGGGTTGAACGCCTACGGCGCCTTTGCAGGGGAGATCTATCTGGTAGACAGCAGCGGGGAGGTGCTTGCAAAAACTGAGGAGGAGGCCTTTGAAAAAATTTCTGCTCTTAAATGACAACTTTTAAGCCCGCGTGACGTTAACTCCCTGAGAACAAGCTTCTTCCTCTATCATGAAAAAGAGATACATCCTCGCAGCAGCTCTCGCCTCCTTACTGGGCCTGGGGACGCTGACCGCCCGGACATGGACCAGCGCAGATGGCAAAAAAACCTTTAAGGGGGAGCTGAAGGCCCTCGATAAGGCCGCTGGCAAAATCACAGTCCTTCTGAGTAGCGGCAAAACGGTCTCTTTTTCGACCGAGCTGCTTTCCGATGCAGATAAGGAGTTTATCCGGGAAAATGAAGCGGCTATCGAGAACGTTGGCCCCGGAGCGCAGGCCGGGGGCGCTCTCAACGAACAGAAAATTGGCAAGGGCCTGGCAAAGGAAGGCGTTCTTTCCAAGCTCGCGGGAGAAACATTCGCAGGATACAAGCTGGAGAAGGCTCCGGAATATTACATTGTCTACTTCTCCGCAAGCTGGTGACCGCCCTGCATTAGATCCGCTCCACAGTTGGTGAAGCAATACAACGAAGAGATCGCAACTAATCCCGCTGTCGAAATGATTCACGCCAGCCTCGACCGGGACAAGAAGGCCGCGGAGTCATGGGCCGCCAAGGAGGGCTTTCCCTGGCCGACCGTGATGATGGATAAAATCAAGGAGAGTGGGCTTGAGGAATACATGCCCCGGGCCGTGCCAAACTATAAACTTCTAAGCAAGGACGGCAAGATCGTGGCTGAAGGCAAGGGGGAAGTGTTTGCAAAGGTTGCTGAGCTGAAGAAGGAGGAGACCTAGGCAACCTCAACAACCATGGGGCCTCTATCGGCCCGGGCTTCGGGGCCGTGTTTTGTGCGGGACGATCCTTGCCCTGTGTTCCTGCTGCGCCATACTCCCTCCCGCACATCCACCCCATGAAATATCTCGTTCGGCTTCTTCCCCTCCTGGCCATTGCCAGCCTCTCCTCCTGCACTTTGGCAGGAAGGGTAATCCAGACTCCGATCCGCCTGATCCAAGCCGGTGTCCGGACCGTAACTGATGTTGACGAGACCCTGCCGGCGGCGAGTGCCGACGCCACCCGCTCGCACGGTGTCGCCCTGAAGGCATCCTCCAGGTAAAAATTCGGCGGTCAGGGGCCTTCACAAAGGACGAGGCGCTCTTCCAGGGAGAGTATTTTTATGCGCAAGCGCAGAGCCTGAGCGGGAAGAACCCCTGCAAACTTTTCCGCCCACTCCACAATTACCACGCTAGCCGGCTCCTCCAGCAGCTCATCCCAGCCTAACGCGAGGATTTCCTCTCCGCTCCCAACCCGGTAAAAATCGAAGTGGTAGAGATTGCGGGCCCCAGCACTATACTCCTGAAGAATGGCAAAGGTGGGACTGGTCACCGCTCCTTCGCAACCCATCCCTGCCGCCAATCCCTTGACTAATTCCGTCTTTCCCGCACCAAGATCACCATCCAGCCCGACTACCCCCCCAGCCGCCAATTCCCCCGCCAGATCGCGCCCAAGGGCCTGCATTGCGCCCGGATTGTCGCATTTCAGGGGAAAATCCATACCCGGGAACTGTGCCCTGCGGACCCCGGCTTGGCAAAAATTTCTTGCCCCTCCCGGAAGCCTGTGGTGAATTCCCGGCCCGCCGCGCCTCCTGCCCGGCCGTTAAATCCCGTCCCCTCCACCTATCATGCCCTTCGCAGTATTCAAGACCGGCGGAAAGCAGTATCGCGTCCAGGAAGGCGACAAGCTTGACATTGAAAAGCTTGATGCCGAGGTCGACGGCGAAATTCGTTTCGCCGAGGTTCTCCTCCTCAATGACGGCTCAAAGACCACGGTAGGGGCTCCCCTGATTGAGGGAGCCGCGGTAACCGCCAAGGTTCTCGACCAGTTTCGCGCCAAAAAGGAGATCGCCTTTAAACTCAAGCGCCGCAAGGGCCACCATAAGACCAAGGGCTACCGCCGGGCTCTTACCAAGGTGGAAATCACCAGCATTGCTGGCTAAGTGCCCGCCGTAATCCCAGACCTCAAATCCCATGGCTCATAAGAAAGGACAAGGATCCGTCAAGAACGGCCGCGATTCCCGCAGTAAGCGACTTGGCGTAAAAAAATTCGGTGGCGAAGCTGTCATCGCAGGTAACATCATCATCCGCCAGCGAGGAACCAAGTGGCATCCAGGCCAAAACGTTGGACTGGGCAACGACCACACAATTTTTGCGCTGGTAGACGGCAACGTTTATTTCGACCGCAAGGGGCGCCGCGTCAATGTTGCGACCGTGGAAGCCAGCTAGCCGCCTGCAAGAAGGCACCCGGATACGAAGAATCCTCTTCCCAGCGACCCCGGACCCGGGGTCGCTTTTTTTGTCATGTTCAACCTCGTCCTCGTTAACCCCGAAATCCCCCACAACGCAGGGGCGGCTGGCCGTCTATGCCTCGCAACAGGCTCAACCCTTCACCTTGTCAAGCCACTTGGATTCTCCCTCGATGACAAACAGGTCCGCAGGGTTGGACTGGACTACTGGAAAGACGTGGATCTGAGGCTTTGGGAGTCCCTCGAGGAGTTTTTCCGCTCAACCAGCCCCGACCGTATCTGGCTCCTCACGACCAAGGGCAAAGCCGCCCACTGGGACATCTCCTTGCGGAAGGGGGATTACCTTGTCTGCGGCTGTGAAACAAGAGGGCTACCCGAATCTGTCCTGGAGACATTTCCCGACCGGCTTATCCGGGTTCCCATGCATGAGCAGGGGATAAGATCCCTCAACCTCGCCACTGCCGCAGCAGTTGTGCTCTACGAGGGCGTCCGGCAAGTATCCTGAAGCGGGGGACCTTATTCAGAATCCGAGTCCGAATCCGAATCCGCGTTCGAATCCGAGGTGGCTTCGATATCCTGAAGGGCTGCAATAAAATCGCCGAGGATTTCTGCAGGCACCATGATGGTATCCCGGTTCCCGGACACATCTTCCGTGATCTTTACAACTTTCCCGCGGGCGTTCTCCTTAAGATCGAGAAAAAACACCTTCCGATCCGCGAGAATCTTTTCCGTATGCAATAAATCGCTTTCCACAACTATCCTCCTCCGATGGTTCGTATGGATGTAATATCTAACGAAACGTCGGTGGCGTCAAACGCAAAAAATCAAGTTCGAGCGAGGGTTAAAATCCCGTAATAACTCCTCCTGCAAGGGAGCCCTGACCCCAATGCAGGCTGCTTTGTCCCAGGATCTCCCGTTATTGCAAGCCCGCCGCCTTCCGCACCCGGGCGAGCACCCGCTCCGCCTCCTCCCGCGCCCGGGCAGCCCCTTCGGCCAGCACCCGGTCAACGTAATCGGGATGCTCAAGAAGCTCTTCCCGTCGGTCACGCATGGGAGCAAAAAATTCCCAGTAGGCCTCCCATAGCCGTTTTTTGAAGTCCCCATAGCCTGTTCCCCCCGCTTGGAAATCCGCCACCATCTGGCCGTAGTCATCGGCACTGGCAAAAAGCCTGTAGAGCTCAAGAATAACCGAGCCCTCGGTAGGCTTCGGCTCTTCGACCGCAGCAGAATCAGTCACAATTCTCATCACCGTTTTACGCAGCTGTTTTTCCTCCCCGAAAATAGGCAGGGTGTTGTTATAGCTCTTGCTCATCTTCTGGCCATCGAGTCCTGGCACCTTGGCCACCTCGTCAGGGATCAGCGCCTCGGGCATGACAAGGGTGCCTTCCCCGTAGGTTTCGTTGACCTTGATCACGAGGTCACGCGTGACTTCGAGATGCTGCTTCTGGTCTTCCCCCACCGGGACCTGATTCGAGTCAAAGAGAAGGATATCAGCGGCCATCAGGACCGGGTAGGCAAAAAGGGCATGGCTGGGTGCAATCCCCTGAGCAACCTTGTCCTTGTAGGAGTGACACCGCTGGAGCAAGCCCATGGGACAGACCGTGGAGAGAATCCATGTGAGTTCGCATACTTCGGGAATATCGCTCTGCTTCCAGAAAACCGCTTTTTCCGGATCGAGGCCACATGCCAGAAAGTCCACCGCTACCCCGCGGACATTCTCCTTCAATTCACCAGGATCATGAGTGGTGGTCATGGCATGGTAATCAGCGATGAAATAGTACGCCTCTCCATCGTCCTGAAGTTGCACCGCCGGGCGCATTGCTCCGAAGTAATTACCCACGTGCAGCATTCCGCTTGGCTGCAGTCCCGTCAATGTCCGCATGGGCGGATGTATACGCCGCAACACGCTGGAAGCAAGCCGCGAGGAGCCTCCACATGATCAGAGCCCCGGAGAAAAAAGCCGCCACCCCTCCTTCTCCTCGCTGCAATAAATGCCCTGTCCTCCGTAAATCACACGCTTGCGGCTGGACTACTTGAACCATGCTCTGGTCTCCTTCCTCCATGAGCAACCTGACCGGAAAAATTGCCGTCGTCACCGGGGCCTCCAGCGGAATCGGCCGTGCCATTGCCGAGGCCCTTCTGGAAAGAGGCGCCCGTGTCTTCGGGCTGTGCCGTAAAATTGGCAGAATCCCTGAGGCCGCCATCCCGGTCTCCTGTGATCTCCGCAACCCTCACCGTATCGCACATGCCTTTGAGATCCTGCAGCAGGCAACTCCTACGGTGGACATTCTGGTCAATAATGCAGGGGTCGCCTACCTCTCCAGCCTGCTTGAAGGCGCGGTGGAGGAATGGGACGAAATGTGGGAAGTCAATGTGCGGGCAGTAGCGCTCTGCACCCGGCACGCCGTTAAGATGATGCCTCCGGACGGAGGCCGGATTGTCAACGTCTCCTCCCTCAGCGGACATCGTGTGCCCCCGACCGGAGGCTTTTATGCCCCAACCAAGTTCGCGGTAAAAGGCCTGACAGAATCACTCCGTAACGAATTGAAGGCCGCCAATCTTCCGCATCAGATCGGCTCCGTTTCTCCGGGATTCGTGGACACCCCTCTCGTCAACGACTACTTCCGGGGCCGGGAAGAGGAGCTTTCCGCCCTTCGTGAAAGCACCCGCATGCTTGAGGCCCCGGACATCGCGCGCGCGGTTCTTCACATCCTTGAGGCTGCCCCTCACGTGGAAATAGGGGACGTCCTGTTACGCTCCGTGGACCAGCGCATATAGGGGGGCCAAACCCCCTTACTCAAGACCCGCCCGGGCGAGGCAGGGTTCCTCCGCCCACTTCCTCGGGATCATAGAGCTCGGCAAAGACCATCTGCCCGGCAGCCGTCTGCAGGGTCGATATGACGAGAACGTCCTGCGTTGTCCCGATCTTGGAGACCGCCTGATTGACTACGATCATGGTTCCGTCTGAAAGATACCCCACCGCCTGGTGTTCGTCCTTCCCCCCCCGCACCAGCGCCAGATGAATCTTCTCTCCGACCACAACCGCCGGTGTCAGAGCGTCTCCCAGGTCGTCGATGTTGAGGACCTCGGCATTTTGCAGGCGGGCTAATTTCGTCAGGTTCTCGTCCGTCGTCAGAATACGGGCCCCGAGCAGGCGTGCGGTCTGGATGAGCCGGGCTCCCATCTCCTCCGTTCCCGCTCCTTCCGTCGCCTCATGAACAGAAACCTGAATATTGCTGTCCTCCTGCATCTCCTCCAGGGAGTCGAGCCCGCGCTGCCCACGCTGACGCTTTCCAAGAGATGGGGAGGCGGCAAGGGTCTTGAGTTCATCCAGCACAAGGCGGGGCACAATCAGCCGCCCGTTGAGAAACCCGGAGGCGAGAATCCGTGGAACCCGTCCATCCATGACAACGTCCGCGTCGAGGAGCAGGGGTTGTCCGGAAGCCGCATCCTGGCGGAACCGGACATAGGGAATGATGAAAGCAAAATCATCCCGGCCGCTCCGCATGGCAAGAACTGCCCCAAGAAACGCCAGGCTGGCAAAGAGGAAGACATTCAGACCAAGATTTATCGAGTTGGCGAGATCAAGGGCCTCGGCCTGATGGTCAGGGTTCAGGCCCACGAGGATCCTCTCCACAGCCTCCTGGTAGTTGAGCTTTGTGATCAACCATGCGCAGAAGAGCCCTACCAGGATCCCAAAGGATGTATTGGTGAGCCCCCGCAGGGTAAAGGTGCGGATACATGTCTCACAAAAAAGGATAATCCCTGCTACCGCCAGTCCGGCCAGCACTCCCATCGCGAGGGGGATTTCAAATTCCCCCATGCCCCGGGTGCTCATCGAGACTCCGATCCCGGCCAGTTCGCACACCAGCAGGTAGGTGATCCGCGCGACGTTCACCGATGTGGATGCCAGAAAATTCCTCACGGCTGCTGTTAGGCTCAGGGAATTGCCCCGGGGGAGCAAGCTAAACCGCTCCGGGCCTCCCCTTCACGGCCCCCTGTCAGGGACTGGCCTCGGGCCATTCATACTTCACCGGGCCCGAGCCTCCCCCCCTGAAGCGGTCCCCTATGTCCTTGGTCGTAATGAAGAGAAAGAGCGAGAGCAGGAGAAAGAAAAAGGCGAGCTGCACCACCTCAAGCAGGCGAGCCTTGATCGGGCGCTTCACCAAGGCCTCCCCGGTCGCAAGGACGATGTGCCCGCCATCCAGAATCGGCAGGGGCAGCATGTTGAGAATCGCAAGGTTCACGTTGAAGAGAACCATGAACCAGAGAAGTTGTCGCCAGCCATCGGGGCTTCCCAGCATATCAAACATCACCCCGCCTATACCTACCGGCCCGGAAAGGTGCTGAATTCCAACATCCGAGGTGGGCGACACTATCTTTGTGAGCGTCACCCACATCATCCGGACACTATCACCAACCTGTTGCAGCGGTCCGGGGTTGTGGATCGTCTTGGTGAATTCGCCTCCGTCACCGAATCCCACCCCGATCATAACCTTGGCATCTTCAATATTGGTGGGCTTCCGCGGAGTGACCCCGAGCATCTGCTCCTCTCCATCGCGCAGGATCGCAAGTTGCAGCTCTCTGTTTTCCGCTTCATTTACGATCTCCTGAAATCGCTGCCAGCTACGCAGGGGCTCTCCGCTGACGGAGATGATCTCATCCCCCGCCTTGAGGCCAGCCCGGTCTGCCGGGCCACCTTCCAGCACAGACCCGATCACAGTCCGGCCCTCGACCCAGATGCCGACCTTCCTCATCCCTCGCCGTTCCCACCACCTGGTCTCGGGAATCTGGAACTCCGTTGTCACGGTCAACTCCTGTTCTCCCCTGCGGACAAGGAAGTCCAGTTTTTCACCTTCGCTCAGCATGATGCTCTCGCGGACGGAGTCGAATGAAGGGGAGCCCAGGAACCCGTTCACCCTGGCTCCATTGATCGCCAGAATCTGGTCTCCAACCTGCAGCTTGCCGTGAGCCGCGCCATCCTTGGCCACGTATCCGATCACCGTCGATTCCACCCTGACCTCGGGCTTGCCCACTCCCATCACCACCAGCGCGGAGACAATGGCGAGAAGAAAGCTGAAGAGCGGCCCGGCGAAGGCCACGATGATCTTGTCGAGAGGCTTAACGGGCGGCAGCTCTTCTTCCTCTTTACCGGATTCGCGATTCCTTCCTTCTGCCACCTCCATTGGTGCCATTTGTGGAAGGGCCACAAAGCCCCCTGCTGGAAGCCAGCCCAGGCCATACTGCACCCCGTTGACTTCCTTCTTCCATATGGGTTTCCCAAACCAGATCTGAAACCGGTCCACACGAAGCCCTCGCCATCTGGCGGCAAGAAAATGCCCCAGCTCGTGCACAAAGATGATGACGTTGAAAAGCGCCACCACGATCAGGATATTAAGAAGGGTAATCATGAGTGAGTCAGGGCCGGCAAGGTAGCGCCAGAACCCGTGCAGACAAGGTAGCATCTACCGCCTTGTTGCTTTCAGGAGGGATTGGGACAGGAGCCGCAGCTCATTTCCGGCGCGCCGGATTCTGCCACAGGGGTCTTCGCTTAAGAAGCATTAACGCGTCCAGAACGCGACCACGGTTTGTGCTCAGGGCGCTTGGACCGCAGCACTCTGGGCCTGCTCGGCATCATTGCGTGCTCGCCGCAGTAGATTGATCAGGATGCTGCGTTCGCGCTCCGACCACTTATGGAAAACCTGTTCCAAGGCTTGTCCCCTCAACTGCGAAAAGCCCTCCACGATCTCCTCCGCCTGCGCAGTCACCGAAACCCAGACCACCCGCTTGTCCTCCAGGTCCCTTCGGGTTTCCACCAGTCCGCGCCGGTGAAGGCGCTTCACTGCAGAAGTCATGGAGCCACTGGTAAGACCAACCTGCCGCGCCAGTCCATTGACTGGCCGTGCTCCCTTCCGCGCCAGCCGCTCAAGGATGGCAAGGTCGCTTTCGCACAGTCCGTCTGGCAGGATCGTCCGGTCAATTTCACGGAGGGCCTGTTCCGCGCGAACGATAGTTCTCCGCAGACGAAACATCTCCCGCCAGTCTTTCTCATTCAAAAATGCCATTTTTGGTTCCGCGTTTTAAGATTCAAACTGTTCTGTTGTTAGAGCCCTCACCTGCACTTTTCGACGCAGGGGACAATTAACATCATACCGGAGGGACGGGTCCGAAGAAGGACTTCGGTGCAGGCTAAGATCCCGGCGAGAGTTTTCTTTTCTCCCTTCGGAAATTCTCTGCTGGAAGGAACGCGCCCCGGGACCAGGAGTGTGCGTCTGCTTGATGTTTCGTCTGATGGAGTTTTCTCCGGTGGGGGCGACGATTCCTCAAGCATGGGGAGGGAACCTATCTCGAAGGCTAAAACCCTGACAAGCTTGGAGGTACAAAAATTGAAAGCCAGATGGTCTGAGAAAGTAAACCTGCTACCTTTGCAGGAAATTTGATGGTCCGAATTGCCGCGGCGGCTGCCGGGTCACTTTTGGATAGGATTCCACTCCATCATCGCGACACTGTGATCCGTTCATCGTGAAGCCCGCCCTTACCCTTGCCGAAACTACCACGCCGAATGGTGTTCCCCTCTCCCTGGTGGAACATGATGGAGAATACTCTCTTCATTCGGACGGGGTCCAGCTGGAGAGCAGCTTCGCGCACAACGGAGCCACCCAGCTGGGCCAACTTGCGGCCCAGCCTTTCCGCGGCGCCCGTCAACCTCGCCTCCTCCTTTCCGGTCTGGGCCTGGGTTACACCTTGGCTGCCCTTCGGGGTGCCCTTTTACAGAAAAAGGCTGTTTTTCAGGTCGCAGAACCGATTTCCTGCCTTCCCACCTGGCACCGCCAGCACTTGGCGGCCCTCCACCGGGGCCAACTTGATGACCCCCGCCTGGTCATCCGCGAAGAGGGGCTGGCAGACTCCCTGCACAAGGCGCGGGAGGAGTTTCAGGCCATCCTTATCGACGCAGACGCGTGTCTTCCCCAAGCTGGGGTAACCACCCGGGAAGGGGTTCCTCACTCGTCCTTCTTGCACCGGGCCCATTCTTCGCTAAAGGAGGGGGGCCTTCTGGCCATCTGCTGCCGGGCCGACCCACGCTCTTTCGAGCGGAGGTTGCGCCAGGCCGGATTCGATGTCACCCACGAACTGGTTCCCGCTTCACACAAAGGAAAACAAAAACAACGTTCCACAATCTGGCTTGCCCGTAAGGGGGCCTACCAGGAAAGGCTCCCTTCTCGCCGAACCCAAAAGAAAAAATTCAACTCATGACACCGCCAAAATTGCTGCTTATCGTCTTCCTTGCCCTTCCCGCCGCCATGGCGGGGGAATTCAAGGTCGAGAAAAAACCCTTTAAATCAACTGTGGCCCTGGAGGGAGTCTTTCTCCCAGACAAGGCCCATCCCTTGAAAATCGACCCAAAGGCCTGGGCTGACTTCACCATAAAGGAGTTGGTCTCACAGGGTGCCACCGTAAAAAAGGGCACGCCGATCGTAGTGATCGACACCAAGGGTATTGACCGGCAGTTGGCTGATGATGCCGATGCCACCGCCTCCCGCAAGATGGCGCTGAGTGCCGGCGAGCTTGAACTGGCCAACCTCGAGAAAACCACCCCTTGGCGACTGCAGGCCGCAGAACTTGCCTACAAGCGCGCCAAGGACGACCATGGATATTTTGTGGAGGTCAGCCGGCCCCTGCAGGAGGAAGCGGCCAAGCGCAGCCTCCAGAGCGCTGAGCGCTACTTGGAATCCGCCACCGAGGAATTAAATCAGCTTCTCAAGATGTACAAGGAAGACGATCTCACGGAAGAAACGGAGGAAATCATCCTGAAGCGTCAACGTTATGCCGTCGAATCAGCCGAATTCCGCCTGAAGTCTGCCAAGCTTTCTACCAAGCGAAGCTTGGAAGTTACTATTCCCCGCTCTGCAATTGACCAGGAACAAGCCCTCAAGGACGCGGAGGTAGTATGGAAAACCACTCGCGAGACACTGCCATCCGCGCTCCAACAAAAGCGCCTTGATGCAAAAAAGTTGCGGGTCGATGACCAGAGAGCGGATGAAAAGTCTGCCAACCTGAAGGGGGATCGCGCCCAGATGGAGATCAAGGCCCAGAGCGACGGTCGTATTTACCACGGGGAAATTGATAATGGGCGGTGGAGCCCGGTTGCCGCTGCCAAATTCATGAAGATTGGCGGTAAAATCCTTCCAAGGGTGGTTTTTGCCTCCCTGATTCCCAATGACGCCAAAATGCAGTTGGACGCTTTCGTGGACGAAATCGCAGCCAGCAAGCTCAAGGAGGGGCAGAAGGGATACGTCGCCCCCGCCTCCTCTGCGCGATCCCGTCTAGCGGTTGAGGTAACGAAGGTGGCGACGCACCCTGCGGTTGATGGTAAATACCATGTTCTTCTAACACTACATGGCACGCCAGAGGAGCTTCACCTCGTGCCCGGAATGAAGGGCAAGGGCAAGATTACCACTGGTAACGAAGGAGAAAGCCTCGCAATACCGTCAAAGGCGCTGAACGAAGAGGCGGACGGGACCTATACCGTCAAGGTTAAGGGAGAGGATGGCAAGGGGACCCCTACCCCCGTCACCGTTGGGGCAGAAGCCAGCGGCATGATTGTGGTCCTTTCGGGCCTGCAGGCCGGCCAGGTCATTCTGACTCCTGATGAGCCCGCTCCGAAAGCCGCAGAGCAGAAGTAACGCCCGTCATGCCTGCTTTTATCCTTTTTCTTGGTTTCATCACGCTGGCCCTGGCCCCGGGTCAGGATGCCCAGGATTCCGATGCCAAGGCTTCCGATAGGAAGCCTTGGCTCTCAGACCTGCCACCCCTTCCGGATATTGAGCCTATTTCCCGCACAACGATCGATGCTTCGATTGGTCGAGGGGTAGACTTCTTGATATCAAGTCAAAATAAGAATGGGTCCTGGGGTTCCGCAACCATGACCAAGGGCCTGAACATTACTGCCCCGATTCCCGGGGCACACCACGCGTTCCGGGCCGGGTCAACCGGCCTCGCCCTCGAAGGATTGCTCCTCTCGGGGGACCGCCGTCCGGCAACTGTGGCGGCCATCGAAAAGGCCGAAGCCTGGTTCCTGAAGGAATTACCGCGCCTCCGCCGCGGAACGGTCGATACCATGTATAACGTCTGGGGCCATTCCTATGGGATCAAGGCGCTAGCTGAACTCCATCGCTACCGGGATGGTGACCAAGCCAAGCAATCGGCTCTGAAAAATCTTGCGCAGACCCAGGTCCAGCGCCTTCAGCGCTACGAGGACGTTAACGGCGGGTGGGGCTACTACGACTTCGATGAAGCAACCCGCAAGCCGACCGGAATCCCCACCAGCTTTACCACGGCAACGGTTATGATGGCATTTCGTAAGGGTAAGGACGTTATGGGCCTTGAGCTCCCGCCAAAGGAACTCTCCCGGGGTCTCGCCTTCCTTAAGAGGCAGCAAACTCCTGATTTTGCCTACGTTTACTCCAACGGACATCGCTACCGGCCCCGTTACAGCATCAACCGCCCCGGGGGATCGCTCTGTCGTTCACCTGCCTGCAATGCGGCCCGCCGGGTCTGGGGAGACCCGGGCCCCACCGACGAAATCCTCAAGGTGTGGCTCGATCGTCTGATACTCCGCAACGGTTGGGTCGACATCGCCCGAAAGCGGCCGAGGCCTCATTCCACCCACTTTGCCAATTCCGGGTATTTTTATTTCTATGGGCATTATTATGCCATGGACTGCATCGCCCTTCTTCCCGAAACCGACAGGTCGGTTTATTATCAATATTACGCGAAGATCATGCTTTCCAAGCAAGAAAAGAACGGTTGCTGGTGGGACTATCCCCTTTACCAGTATCACTACGCCTACGGAACAGGTTATGCCCTTTGTGTCCTGGCGGAGTGCCGTAAGGGGGCTAGATAACTGGCCTCCCTGTTTTATCTTTTCATCAAGATAAAACTCCTTGGCTCTCTATCTGGGGGCTTGGTCACTTCACTCTTTCCCGAGAGCCTCTACCACGACGTTGTCAATGGTGAGGCCGCTGAAGGCATCTTCACTGCCATCACTGACAAAGTTGAATTCAATGACGATGTTTTCACCCAGAGCTTCTGGCACAACCTCGATTCTCTGCCTCGTGTAATCATTGTCTAGCGATTCCATGCCAAGGGACACGTCGTCCCCAAGTTGCTGCCGGTCTGGTATCCTGAGGAAGCGAACCACAGCCGCGTCTCCAAACCCGTCGGCATCCCGGAAGGCATCAAAGGCCAGCTCGGCGCCCTGCACCCCTCCAAGATCTATCTCAGGCGAGCGAAGTGCTATATCAGACCCCGGCCCATAGTCTCCAATATTGGTGGACCAGGCATTGGTTGATCCGCCGGCTCCGGTCAAGGGCCCCGTGCTCCCGGCTGGAACTCCCAGCTCCCACCGCGTGTTGCCGCTGGGATCATTTATGATCGTGGTCCAGTTCCCCACTCCGGATTCAAAATCATCGGAGAATAGCGGAGGTGCTGGACCGGCGATCAACGCGAAGAAACGCTGCGGCCCAGGCGGCCTTGGAAGCACATGGCTATTCATCGGAGGGGTGGCTTTAAGGTCTTTAAGACCGGGAACCGTGGGCCAGCTTTCCGGGTCCGGATTAGCGGACAAGTCTTCGGTGCTCACAATCGAATAGCCCTCCCCGGCAAAACTATTCCACCTGAAATCCATGGTGCCTCCGCCATCACGACTTGAAACGGAGAATTCATACTCGCCAGGGGATCGGCTGATGGCCGCCCCTTCGAAATAATACTCCTTGAGAATAAGCCCGGATCGGTCCCCGGAAATATTGATTTTAACCCAGCCGCGGTAACCATCTATCTCAAACCCAATCCCTCTTTCGCCAGCGCCTCCAAACTGGCCCATCCACGCGGCCCCGCCCCAGCCAATATATCCGCAGTAAACCCGGATATCCTCTCCGTCGAAACTCCCTGACGAGCCAACCTCTTCCCCGGCGGAGAGAAAATGGGGATTATAGCTGCTAATCCCGGCGTGTCCCGGATCGAACTCGCCTAGCACCGCACCATCGGCCGACGCCTGGGCATACATTCCCACAACCCAGTTCCCGGCGCCATTGGGCCGGAGCTCGGTAGTAAAGGCAATGGTGTCCTCCGAAATAGCTCCTGCCGGCAATGGGCTGTTTGCTGCGGTGGGATAAGTCCCACCGGTCGCCTTGAAGGCCGCAGCCGTTCCCAGGCTGGCATGCCCGCCCCCGTTGTAGCGCCCCCGCGGGTTAAAATATTGGTGGTTCTGAGCAATCTCGGTGAACACTTCTCCCGTGTAGGGATTAAATGCCAGGAGAACTGCCCCCTCATTATCCCAGCTCTGGTCTCCGAAGCCAGAAACAGGCGGAGCATTCCATGGGCCATTTGAAATCCAGTAATCATATGAGGCCGATCCTATCCCCGCGCTACTCCCCCCCTCGGTATAATCCTGATGAGTTCCCTGATCCCCCACCTCCCCATAATGAACCTGGGCAGGCAAGGATATCACCAGCATCCAAGTTGCCAGGAATGCCACTCGTCCCGTTTTCATAGTCGAGACAGCTAAATGAAAAGACCTCATATCCGCTAGAAGTTTATCCAATGTTCACCCGCTCTTTCGCTCTGCATTCCAGGCCCGTGGCTCGGAGGCGGGGTTCAACGAATCTCTCTCATTATTCCTTCCTGGAGAGCTCAAACATGCAAACCGACGGGTTGGTTTATAATAAAGCTATATTAATCTCCTTCTGTTGTCCCTGTTTCATAGGGTTTCTGCCCACTTGCTGCCCAGCCTGTCCTCCATATGCCCAAAAGGGCTAAATATCTTTTCATCAAGATTATTTTGGCTTTCCGAAGGATTATTCTTCATAACGGGCACAGGCTTTTGCCGGAGCGAATGGCACCCTCATGGCCGGATGGAGGAGAGGGCTCCTCTGTTTCCCTGCCAAGGATCCTAATTCCCTCTCGCTTCACCCTGCTCTTTCTGCTTTCCACAAGCACACCAATCCAATGCCCGAAGACACTCACGCAGAGCTTAAGAAACTTCTCCTGGAAAAATCTGTCCGAACAGGTGAGTTCACCCTGGCGTCCGGAAAGAAAAGCGATCTCTATGTTGACTGCCGGGTCACCAGCTTCGACTCCCGGGGCGCCCGGCTCATCGGGGAAGCGGGCTGGGCCCTTGCCAGCAAACACTTGTCCGAATCCGGCCTATCCGCTGCAGCCATTGGGGGGATGACCCTGGGGGCGGACCCTATCTCGCTTGCCATCGGGATGGAATCCGCCCGCCAGCAGCCCGATGACTTTCTGCAAGTTTTCACCGTCCGGAAGGAAGCGAAACAATACGGCGCAGGACGCCGAATCGAGGGAAACTTTTCTGCCGGTGATTCAGTTATTGTCGTTGATGACGTAATTACCACGGGGGGATCCACCCTGAAGGCTATCGAGGCTATCGAGTCGGAAGGCGGCAACGTGCTCTTTGCCTTTGTCCTCGTCGACCGCGAGGAGGGTGGTCGCCAGGCCCTTGAAGCGCGGGGCGTCACGGTTGTTCCGCTTTTTACCCGCACAGATCTCCTCGGAAGCTGAATACTGTTCAGAATTTCCCGCTCACGGAGGCTCTTTTTCCCATGGAGTGGACTGGAATTTGACGCTCCGGCAATAGCGTCCATAGTAACCTCGAAACTTTCCATGAAAGTCTTCCTGACAGGCGCAACTGGTTTCATCGGGCGGGCACTGGTCCTCGCACTACAACGCCGGGGACATTCTGTCGTTGCCTGGGTCCGCTCCCCCGAGCGAGCAAGATCACAACTCGGCGAGGAGGCTGAGTTGCTTCCCATGGATGTTGAACAGTCCTCCCTTGAGTCCTCCCTCGGCCAATGCGAGGCCGTCATCAATCTTGCGGGGGAGCCGATCTTCGGCAAGCGATGGACCGCGGCCCGGCGCAGGGCTCTCGTCGATAGTCGCGTTTTACTAACCGCCCGCCTAGTGGCAGCCCTCAAGCAAGCGGAGTCTCCCCCAGCGGTCCTCCTCTCCGGCAGTGCGGTTGGATACTATGGTGCCAGGGGAATAGAGCGACTAGATGAAGAGAGCTCTCCCGCTTCGGACTTTCTGGCGAGATTGTGTCAGGACTGGGAGAGCGCTGCCATGCAGGCCACGTCCGGAAAAACCCGTGTGGTGTGCCTGCGGACCGGGATTGTCCTCGGTCATGGGGGCGGAGCCCTGCAGCAGATGGCTGGCCTTTTCAGGTTAGGCCTCGGCGGTCCGCTCGGCAATGGCCGCCAGTTTGTCCCCTGGATACACCTCCATGACTGCATCGAAATGATCCTCGCAGCTCTCGAGGACCCCGGGATGAGCGGCCCCCTTAATCTTGTGGGACCAGCGCCTGTGATGCACCGGGAATTGGCCCAGGCCCTGGGCAGATCCATGCGCAGGCCTGCCTTCCTCCGCGCGCCAAGGGTAGCGCTCCGCGCGCTCCTTGGCCAAGCCGCCGATAGCTTGTTCGCCAGCCAGAAATGCTATCCAGACAAAGCCGAAGCACATGGATACCGCTTTCGTTTCCGGGATATCGGTGAGGCCCTGCGAGACCTGCTGGGTCCCGGCGACGTCCGCATCAGGGCCTTGAGCAGTGTCGATGCCCAGCCCCTCATTGATGACGCCGCCTACCTCAAACAGCGCCGGCCCAACACCTTCCTGTCAACCCGGACGGTGCTGGAAGCCCCCCTTGACTCCGTCTTCAGCTTTTTCTCCAAGCCCAGCAATCTAGGGTTGCTGACCCCTCCGGGAATGGGCTTCACGATCAGGCGGGCGGACGACTTGATGGAAAATGGAGCAACCATCGACTATCGTCTCCGGGTGTTCGGCATCCCCCTCGGATGGCGTACACGTATCGAATGCTGGGAAGACAACCAGCATTTTGTCGACTCCCAAGCCAAGGGCCCCTATCGGGCCTGGTGGCATGAGCATCGATTTTCAAGGCAGAACGGCTATACCGTGATGGAGGACCGGGTCTACTATGCCATGCCATTCGGCATTCTGGGCAAGCTGCTCAATCGGCTTCTGATTGCCCAGCAACTCCGGGCTACCTTTAACTATCGTGCCGCGGCTATCTGTTTTCGCTTCGGGTCAGCTCCCTCAGAAAACCACGATCACCAGACATGAGCCGTCGGAGCAGAACCTTGGTCTGGTTCAGAGGGAAAGACCTCCGGATTGCTGATCATGAGCCCCTGGTAAGGGCCGCAGCGGACGGCGAAGTCATTCCCGTCTTTGTTTTTGACCCATATTTCTTCCACCCCCAGAGGGCCCGGAAACTACCCCACCGGATGCAGTTCCTGCTCGAGAGCGTCAAGGAACTCTCCGAGAATCTTGCCTCCGCGGGAAGCAAACTCGTCTGTCTTCCCGGCAGAAGCTCATCGGTTATTCCGGAAATTGTCGAGGCTTGGAATGTATCCAGAGTAGTGGCTCATCGCTGGGTGGAGCCGTTTGGGCGCGTTCGTGATGCAAGAATCGCCAAGGACCTGACTGTGCCTTTTGACTTGTACGAAGGGGAAACTCTTCACCCACCGGGACAGCTCCGTAGTGGGAAGGGAGACCCCTATTCCGTCTTCACTCCGTTTTCCCGGGCCTTCCGCCGGGAGGCTACCATTCCCCGCCCAATCCCCGCGCCCCGGGACCTTGGACCCGTGCCCCGGGCCGCTCTGACCAGCCCAGGGGAAATTCCTACTCTGGCTCAACTAGGTATTCAGGTGAACCAGAACCTCCAGCAAGGAGGGGAGGCAGCTGGCCAGAAACGCCTGGCATCCTTTATCAAAAAACATGTAGGTGATTATGCCCACGGAAGAGACCAGCTGGGAGCGGGAGCCACCAGCCGGCTTTCCGCAGATATCAAGTTTGGAACTCTTTCCATTCGCTCCGTCTGGTGGGCCGTACAGGAAATGAACCCAGCCCCTTCGGCTGAATCTCTGGAAAGCTTTTTAACGGAGCTGATCTGGCGCGAGTTTTCCTACTCGTCACTCTGGGACCGACCTGAACTGCTTCGCGCTCCCTTCCGGCCCGCGTGGACCAACTTCCCATGGAGGAATGACCCGGAAGACTGGGAGGCATGGGCGGGAGGGCGTACAGGTTATCCGATAATTGATGCGGCCGCGAGGCAGCTCGCCGAGACCGGGTTCATGCACGGACGCGCCCGGATGATCACCGCCAGTTTTCTCTGCAAGCATCTCATGCTCGACTACCGCCGTGGAGAAGCACATTTCATGCGTTACCTGACAGATGGCGACTGGGCTCAAAACAACGCCGGCTGGCAATGGTCCGCAGGCTGCGGTTGTGACGCCCAACCTTACTTCCGCGTATTCAATCCGGTGTCCCAGGGCAAGCGATTCGACCCCGAAGGTAACTACGTCCGTCGCTGGCTACCCGTGCTATCGAAGCTGCCTGCACGTTACATCCATCAGCCATGGCTGGCTCCTCCAGACGTCCTTTGCCAAGCTGAGATCCAACTCGGAAACGATTATCCGGAACCCATTATCGACCACGCCTTCGCGCGAAACAGGTTTCTCTCAGCCGCCAAAGCTCATTTGCATAGCACCGCCTGAGGGCGCCCCCTCCCAAGGCGTGGCGCATGAACCTCGGCGGAGCCGTTGTCATAACAATCCAATCTATTCGGCTCTGTCAGGTTGCCTGGAGCCCTTACCAGGAACACGGCACATGGGGGCCGAAGAAGCCCTATATCCCTTATTATTAGGGCCTTACGAGGATTTTGGTGGCGCCAAATTGGGCTGCGCCCTCTTTATTTCCTCGCGGTTGTTCCACGTGGAACTACCTCCTTGAGAAAAAGACATCAGGATGCACGAAGTGTTATCCCCTGCCAGCGCTCTTGAATTTCGTGCTTGGACTGCTAGCTTTCGCAGCCCTTGCAAGGGACCCATGTTCCGCTACCCAAAAGAATACGATGTCCTCGTCATTGGCGCTGGCCACGCTGGCGTTGAAGCCGCGCTGGCGGCGGCCCGTCTCGGATGCCAGGTCGCGGTTCTGACCCAGAATCTAGACACCGTCGGCCAGATGAGCTGCAACCCCGCGATTGGCGGCTTGGGCAAAGGGCATATGGTCCGGGAAATTGATGCGCTCGGTGGCGCCATGGGCCTGAATACCGATGCTACCGCCATCCAGTGGCGCCTCCTGAACTCAGGCAAGGGCCCAAGCGTCCGCGCGCCCCGGGCCCAGTGCGACAAGAAGGCTTACCAATTCCGTATCAAGCACCTCCTTGAATCCACTAGCGGCATCGATCTGCACCAAGGCAATGCCTCCCGCCTGCTGGTAGCCGGAAATACGATCACTGGCATTCAGACCAGTCTCCAGTTTGAGTTGCGGGCCAAGGCCGTAGTCCTAAGCGCAGGAACCTTCATGCGGGCACTTATGCATGTCGGAAAGCGAAACGAGAAAGGCGGTCGCATGGGCGACACCATCTCTACTATAAGCGAATCTCTTATAGATCTCGGCTTTCAGGTTGAACGCTTCAAAACCGGTACCCCCTGTCGCCTTAACGGCCGCTCCCTGGACTTCTCAGGTTGCGAGAGGCAAGACGGGGATTCGCCCCCTCCCCTCTTCAGTTATCTTGCCCACACGATAAAAAAGGGGCCTGATGATCTTTTTACCTTAAATTCTTGGGGTGATGAAGGGTTCCACGTGGAACAGCTCCCCTGCTGGATTACCTGGACCAACCCTCAGACGCATGAAGAAATCCGGGACAACCTGCAGTATAGCGCGATGTATTCCGGCCAGATTGAGGGCATCGGCCCCCGTTATTGCCCTTCGATTGAAGACAAAGTGGTTAAGTTTGCAGATAAGGACCGGCACCAGATCTTTCTCGAACCCGAGGGCCGCCACACCAATGAATACTATGTCAATGGTGTCTCCACCTCCCTCCCGTATGAAGTACAACTGGCCTTTATCCGCACTATCAAGGGCCTCGAAAATGCCGAAATTATCCGACCGGGTTACGCCGTGGAGTACGATTACTGCCCCCCCACTCAACTGACCCCGACGTTGGAAACAAAGGATATTGAAGGCCTTTATTTCGCGGGGCAGATCAATGGAACTTCCGGCTATGAGGAGGCCGCAGGCCAAGGCCTCCTGGCCGGAGCGAATGCAGCCCTCAAGGTCCTCGGCAACAAGCCACTTGTCCTATCAAGGGACCAAGCCTACCTGGGCGTAATGATCGACGACCTCGTGACCAAGGGATGCACCGAGCCCTACCGAATGTTTACCAGTCGCGCAGAATACCGCCTCTTGCTGCGCCAGGATAACGCCGACCAGCGCCTTACCCCGCTTGCCCATGATTTTGGGTTGTCCTGCGAGCCTCGCAGTAGTCAGATTCGGACCAAATTGGAGCACTTGGAGACAGCTTCTCGCTTTGTCCGCGAGACCAACCACGAGGGGATCAAGCTCGATCATTGGTTCCGACGGGAAGAAAATAGCTGGGGCGATCTTCCCGCCCCCCTTCTGGAAAAGTTTCCCGTGGAACTCTGGCCCCTGATCGAAACCGACTTTAAATACGAGGGTCACATCCTGCGGCAACGCCAACAGGTGGACCGAATGTCTCGTCAGGAATCCCGGGCCCTTCCCCGGGAAACCGATTACAAATCCATTCAAGGCCTCAAGCGAGAAGCCCAGCAGCGACTCGACGCAATCCGTCCACAGACCCTTGGGCAGGCTGCCAGGATAAGCGGAATTACCCCGGCTGATATTGCCCTGCTTTCAATCTGGCTCGAAAAGAACCGGCGAGAAGCGAGCCCCCGAGCCTAGAATAATATTGGCGGTTCCCCCTGATTCTAGGGGTCTAGCTCATTTTTCTTCCCGTGTAGCCCAGCCCGCAGCCTTTATCTACGGCTGGAGTTTTCTGTCGTATGGCGCGGCTTCATTCGGGGAATTTTTATTACTAGATACATAGTAGATGGCCCCTCCGGGCCTCCTCCCCTGGAACCCGTCACTCATTCAACCGCGATCCCGGGGCTTTCCCCGGCGCCACACAAAACGGCCCGGAGCCTCACATCATTATCAATGCGCTTGAAGTGAGATTCCGACAAGCGGAGACGCTGGTTTAAGTCGGTCACCCCCTCTCCTCCGCTCGCGGGAACCGGACCACCTGTCAGAAGGGGCGCGAGGAAGAGGACCACCTCATCAGCCCACCCTTCATCCAGTAATTGGCCCACCAGGCCGCCTCCTGCCTCGACCATGAGGCTCACCACGCCGTAATCGCTGACCAGCTCCCTCAGGATGCACTCTATGCGCCGGCGTTTATATACAAGTGTCCGGTCAGAAAAGGGGTCCGTTAAAACCTCTGCTTCATCGGGAACCCCTGAATCACTTGATGTCAAGATAACTCGCCATGGCTGAATTTTCCCGTTCTTTGCATAATCGCCCCGCACAGTAAAACGTGGGTTATCGCTGCGGACGGTCTTTCCCGTGCTTAATATGGCATCCACCTCCGCACGCAGCGTTTGAACCTCTTCCCGCGAGGCGGCGCCACTGAGCCACTGCCCCTCGCTGGGCGCCCTGGTAATTTTTCCGTCTAAACTCAGCGCGCTTTTAACAATGACCCACGGAAGCCCTGTCTTCTGCACCTTGGCAAAAGGCCGGACCAGCAATTCACAACTCGCCTCCTCTATCCCCTCCGCGACCTCGATCCCCCCCGCGGCCAGAATTCCTGCCGCAACTCCCCCGTGTGCCGGGTTGGGGTCCTGGGCTCCAATCACCACCCTCCCTAGCCCCGCCCGGGTGATGGCAGTGGTGCAGGGCCCGGTTTTTCCGTGCGTCGAACACGGCTCCAGAGTGATGTAGATAGTTGCTCCACGAACCGCATCATCCCCATGGCGGGATCTCGCGTCCTCAAGGGCCTCTATCTCGGCATGGGGGTGACCGGAGCCGCGGTGCCATCCGGATCCAATTTGCCTGCCGTCCCGCACAATGACTGCTCCTACAGGTGGATTGGGGCTGGTTAGCCCAACACCCTGTGCCGCTAGTGACAGGGCGCGGCGCATGTATTCACTGTCGTTCACAACAAAGCTCTATCTCCCTCGTCTCCTCCCCGCAAGAGCCGTGGAAAACATGGTAAAAAGCTGGGAGAATCGTGCGAGTGTCTTGAGCATTACCGTGGACAGCAAAAAACTCTGACCAAGACGACGCGGCCCCCCGCTTTTGTTCCCCGGCTATTCCCACCGTGGAACACCGGTATACAATGTGAGGAACGCCTTTTCTCGGCTGTTATTCGCCGCCTTAAGAAGAAGAAATGGATGTTTCAAAAAAGGTACCTTCTTTAATCAATCCCGAAAGCAAACGAATCTACCGATCAATAATTTCCGTGCAGAGCTACCGCCTGATGTATACGGGAAAGATGTGAAGCGCAATATTCCAGCAATTCTTCTGATTGCACTACTGGTGTGCTTTAGTCTCCTTGCCCCGAAGCTTCAAGGCTTGCTCCCAGGCTTCAGCCCACTACCAGCAGTTTTTTTCTGCGTTGCAGCATGTATGGGCCTGCGCTGGATGTGGCTGCCCACCGTCGCATGGTTTTTGTCCTACCTGCTGAGCAGTCAGGAGCAGGGCATCATCTGGGATCTTCACTTAGTCGTCACCATTGCAGGTTTTGGTCTCACTGCATGGGTGGGAATGGCCGTGCGCGGAAAAGGGTGGGTGGTCCTCCTTGGCGGATCTGCAGGGTCGGCGATTGCCTTCTACCTCTCTACCAACACAGGGGCTTGGATCATTCTGCCTGATTACCCAAAAACATGGTCGGGATTTCTCCAATCGCAGACAACAGGCCTTCCCGGCTACCTACCGGCCTGGGCTTTTCTCAGGGGCTCGCTGGCCGCAAGCCTGCTGTTTACGGGCTTGTTTGTCCTTGGGCAGCGCCAGTGGGGGTGCAGCAGGGCCAAGTTGACGCATGGCGTCGCTCCAAGCTCGGGCAGACCTTAACTCTTGCCCGCAATGGACCTGCCGGGTATGCACGGCCAGTCACTAACCTCATGCAGGACCCTTCCGCCGAGCCGCCATTTGCTGCGATGGATTTCTCCAGTTCGCCGGTGAACCGTGATCTGACCCCTGAGCAAAAGGTCGACTTTTATCGAACAATGGTTCGAATCCGTCGCTTTGAGCACCTTGCCCTGGGTCAGTACCAGAAGGATAAGATGGGTGGCTTTCTCCACCTCTATATTGGTCAGGAATCTGTCGCGGTGGGAACGGTTTCCCTGATGGGGAAGCATGATCACGTCATTACCGCGTATCGAGATCATGGGCACGCCTTGGCTGTAGGAATGAGCATGGAAGAGTGCATGGCGGAACTCTTCGGCAAGGCCACGGGATGCTCGAAAGGGAAGGGGGGATCGATGCACTTCTTCGCTCCCGACAAGAATTTCTGGGGTGGTCACGGGATTGTAGCGGGCCAGACTCCCCTTGGTCTGGGTCTCGGCTATGGCTTGAAGTACAGAGGACAATCAGGATGCGCGCTCTGCTTTCTCGGTGACGGCGCAATTAATCAGGGGGCGTTTCACGAGTCCATGAATCTCGCCGCGCTTTTTGAAATTCCGGTAGTCTACATCATCGAGAACAACGGCTACTCAATGGGAACCTCCCAGACGCGCTCAAGCGCCTATCGCGACTGCCTCGCCCAGCGGGCAGAGGCTTATAACATGGCTTGGGATCTCATCAACGGAGAGGACCTCTATGAGGTTCGAGCTAAAACCCACATCGCGATGGAGCGGGCCCGAAAGGAGCACCGGCCAAGCCTTCTCGAGATACAGACCTATCGCTACTATGGCCACTCAGTTGCGGATGCGAATGCGGACAAATACCGGACGCCAGAGGAAATAGGACGCTACAAGACCCACCATGACCCCATTCGCCTGTGGGAGCGCCGCCTTATCCAGGAGGGGCATCTCACGGAGGAGGAGGCCAAGGCTCTGGAGAAGGAAGCAACCAAGGAAACCGCGGCGGCTATAAAGTTCGCAGAAAACTCCCCCGCACCTACCGTCGAGGACATTCAGCACGATGTCTACTGGGAGGTAGACGAGGACACCGAAGCCGGAAACACCGGGCGCCACTTCTTTAATGATTAAAGGGTCCTGAGAATAATGAGGGAATTACTCTACCGACACGCTCTCCGCGAGGCCCTTGATGAAGAGCTTGCCCACGACGAAAATGTCGTAATTCTGGGTGAGGAAGTAGCCGAATACAATGGCGCCTACAAGGTCACCGAGGGGCTGTGGGACAAATGGGGAAGCAGACGCATAGTTGACACCCCAATCTCGGAGGCGGGCTTCATTGGGATGGGTGTGGGCGCCTCAATGCTGGGAGTACGCCCCGTGATGGAGCTCATGTTCTGGTCCTTCCACTCGGTAGCTTTCGACCAACTCGTCAACAATGCCGGGTGCGTCCGTTACATGGCCGGGGGCAAGATCAATGTTCCCATTGTTGTCCGGGGCCCGGCAAATGGGGGTACCAATGTTGGAGCAACTCACTCCCACTGCCCGGAGGGCCTCTTCGCCGCCTTTCCTGGTCTCAAGGTTTGCGCCCCCGCAACCCCCGCTGATGCCAAGGGATTGATGAAGGCTGCCATTCGTGACAATGACCCGGTGTTCGTGATGGAGAACACCAAGCTCTATGGCAACACCGGTCCTGTGCCCGAGCCCGCGGAAGGGGAGCATCTCGTGCCGCTCGGCAAAGCAGACATCAAGCGCGATGGAACCGATATTACTCTCATCGCTCACGGCCGCTCAGTGTTGCACGCCCTGGAGGCAGCCGAGACCCTGGCCAGCGAACACCGCATTTCCGCCGAGGTTCTGGACCTGCGCTCCATCCGCCCCCTTGACCAGGAAGCGATCATCAATTCTGTTGTGAAGACTAACCGGGCGGTGTTGGTTGATGAGTCAAAGCCCTTTAACGGAGTATCCTCTCAGGTCGCCACCCTTATTCAGGAACACGCATTCGACCATCTTGATGCTCCGGTCAAAAGGGTGTGCAGCATAGATGCCCCGGCAATTTATTCGCATCATATTGAAGATGAGCAGCTCCCCAGTGCCCGCAGGGTGGTTGAGCAGGTTCTGACAATTGCGTAAGAGATCACCCGGGCTCTCTTCAACTTTCTCAATAATCAACGTCCAATCCAGGGGCCCCAAGAGCTGTGGAAATTCTGTTTGCATCATTCCGGTAGCGACCTAGCATCCCAATCTCCTATGAAAAAACTCGCGTTCATCCCAGCGATCCTCGGTTTAGCCCTGATTTTCTCGTCCTGTGGCCTGAGCTGCAACGGATGCTCGAAAAAGAAGTATGTTGAAATCGAGCAGGTTGAGTGGATTGAAGAAGAGGTAATTGCCGATCCAGGCCCAAAGGGTGGAACGGGTGAAACCGTCAAGGTGCGTCGCCCGGTTGTTAAAACCGTGCGAATGGCGGTGAGGTGTACCCCCGGCAGCTCCGTGTATTGCCCGGATACGGATTGCGGTGGCACAGTCAGCAGCCAGATCCTGCGCCGCGCAACCAGCCAGGGAGCGAGTGGAGAACCGCATCTGGGCCTTATTCCAACGATGAAGGAACTGGCCCCGGAAGATAATTAATCAGCTGCGAATAACGATTTTCTGCGGGCTCCCTTTAACCGGGGAGCCCGTTTATTATGGAGAGAGGGCCCCGAATACCAACTTCTGTTGATACCAAAAGGGTTCCGTTGGCCTTGAAAAACTCCCGTCGTCCATTATTGACCGGGGTCACCCCTATCTGCAACACCTCGCACAAATCGACCAATGGCAATCCATATCGAAATGCCCAAGCTCTCGGATACCATGACCGAAGGCACTGTGGTGCGCTGGCTCAAGAGCGTCGGCGACCAGGTGGAAATCGGTGATGAGATTGCTGAGATAGAGACGGATAAAGCGACCATGGCAATGGAAGCTTTTGATGAGGGGACCCTTTCCGAGATCCTCATTGAGGAGGGAGGCAGGGCCGAGGTTGGTGCTACTCTGGCTGTCCTGAGAGAAGAGGGTGAGACCGCGCCGCCTTCTGGCAGTTCGATGGATGAGCCCCAGGCCCCGGACCCCGAGCCTGTCACCGAAGTGCCTTTGGCGGATCCCGAACCCGTGGAGACCACGGAACATGAGCCGGCACCAATACCTCCATCCCCGCCAGAGCCCCCCCTTCAGGATGCCCCTGTAACCTCCGCTGGCTCCGGCCGGGTCAAGGCCTCTCCATTGGCACGGAAGATAGCAGAAAAAGAGGGCATGGACCTTTCGGGTCTGAAAGGTTCTGGTCCGGGCGGCCGGATTGTGAAGAAGGATGTGGAGGCGGCACTTGCCGCAGATGCTGCTCCTGCGGACCCCGCTACGGCTCCGGCTCCGACTCCGGCGCCAGCTCCGGTTCCGGCTGAAGAACCAAGATTTGCTCTGGGAGTGGGTGACCAGCGCATTGAGCTTTCGAGTCTTCGGCGCATTATCGCGGAACGACTTCTCGCCTCCAAGACCACGATCCCCCATTTTTACCTGCACACTGAGGCAGACGCGGCTCCTCTCATGGAAATCCGCCGCCAAATCAATCTTCAGGCGGAAGCTACGCACGGAAACAAATACACTATAAATGACCTGGTTCTCAAGGCGGTCATCGGGGCGATGCAGGCCGTGCCCAGTGTAAACGCGACCTTTGGAGGCGACCACATTCTTCGATATGGAGAAATCGGAGTAGCGGTAGCTGTTGCAGTTGAAGACGGTCTCGTAACCCCCGTGGTAAAAAATGCCGCGGCAAAGTCCCTGTTGCAGATTTCCCGGGAAGTGAAGGATCTCGCTGCCAGAGCCCGGGAAGGCAAACTCCTTCCCAACGAATTTGATGGTGGCACCATCACGGTTTCCAATCTGGGAGCCCATGGAATCCACTCATTCGATGCCATTATTAATCCGCCCCAAGCTGCTATCATCTCGGTGGGGGGAATTGTGGAAAAGCCCGTGGTGGTTGAAGGGGAGGTCCTGCCGGGGCTTCGTCTTGATCTTGGCCTTTCCTGTGATCACCGGGTGGTGGATGGAGCAGTCGGTGCGGAATTCCTGGCCCAGGTAAAGAAGCTGATTGAGAAACCTGCGCTCATGCTGGTCTGACGAGGCACAATGCCGCTTGGGGGAGGGTTAAGGTTTACCGGCCAAGCGATGTTTACCGGGATTAACTATACCCACATGTTCCGCACACTTGGCTTCTGGATCATGGCCCTGCCCTCAGTGCAGGCCGAACTCCTGCCGACCTGGTCCCCGCACGCAATGTGCGCAGAGGCAGATGCCATTGTGGCAGGAGAACGTGTGGGAGCCAATCGGGTGGCCGTTCAGGACTGGCTTCTCCAACCTCCCGAAGGCCGTCAGGCAGGAAGCATCCTTACTGTCACCGGATTGGAGAAGCACGGGCGAGTCATCAGTGACCGGGGTTCTGGAGAGGTTCCGGGACAACAGCGGCGGCGGCTCTCGTCACAGAGGCTGCTCTGTTTCCTGGAAGCTAAAGGTGATAGCTGGCGCCCACTCGCAACGGCGGAGGCGGGTAGTTCGGGCCTGGTGTGGCTGGAGCAGGGGAGATGCTATCGCTACCACCAACTGCAGAATCCGGGTCCATATAGTCTGCTGCCTGCAGGGGATCACCGAACGGAGGGGGAATTGAGGGTTGCGATAGGCCAGGGCTTAGCTGACCGGAGACAATGGGAACAGGTTCAGGCAATCACGCATCCCGAGGAACAGGCGATCGTGCTCTGTTCCTACCTGCTGGAGCGGACGTCTCCCGAGGGGGGGCACACTACCTATCGGAATCGCGTCCGACGGGTTCTGCCCAAGCTCGGTGTTCGGGCGGTGGCAGAACTGGTGCTCCTCCTGCGCAATGCAATGCCCGGGGATAAGCTTGGCGATGCAGTTCTGATCTTGAACGATCTCGGTCCGGTTGCGAGGCCAGCCGTACCGGATCTGGCCGCTCTCCTGCAGCGCCCCAATCTCGTTCATCCTGCCCGCCTGATTGAGACTCTTGGCAGGATTGGAGATCCCGGTGTAGCTCACCAGTTATTACCCTTTCTCGGTGAGGAGCTGCGGACACGGGCGGCGGTAGCGGGAGCAATGGCGCGCTTTTCCTATCAGGACTCTATCCCGCTGGTCGCCAGATCGCTTCCTGCTGCGCCGGAACTCCAACCAGAGGACGCACACTACGTCTACGCTATCCTGCAGGCGCTGCACGAACTCGGCGCTGAGGAAACTTCGCGCCTGACCAGAATTTATCTGGAGGCCCCCGCCATGAGGCACCTGCACAACCTCATGGAGCCTTTTCTCGCCGGCGCGGATCGCTAGGGCAGGGCTTCGGAGAGAGAAGGAATCCGCCCCCGGGCGGGGCCAGGGAGAGATGCAACTGGTGGCAATATCCGGATAACGGGATACCTTACGCATGATTTGGACAAGCGCTAAGATAACCTCTCGCGCCCTGCCATTATTTATTTTGGCATTGGCCTCGGGCTTGAAGGCTCAGGAGCAATGGCAATCGTCAGCGCCCTCCAACCCCATCGTGGATGCCGCACGAGCCCAGATTGGAGTTACGGTCATCTATGACCCAGCCTATGTCGCCCTTGATTATCCGGGGGGCGATGTTCCGAGCCATAAGGGGGTGTGCACCGATGTGGTGATCCGTGCGCTCCGGCGGGGGAAAGGCATGGATCTGCAGAAATTAGTCCATGAGGACATGAAGAGCCACTTCATGGCATATCCCGGGATCTGGGGGCTTCGCAGAACTGACCGGAATATCGACCATCGACGCGTCCCAAATCTCACGGTTTATTTTAAGAGAAAGGGCTATCTCCTGCCGGTGACCCGGAAGACTGCGAACTATCAGCCAGGAGACCTGATCACCTGCACCGTGCCGCCCAACAGGCCCCACATCATGATTGTCAGCAACCGGCGGGACAGGCATGGGATTCCTCTCGTGATCCATAACATAGGTCGAGGGACCCGGGAAGAGGGAGCACTGTTAAGCTACCCTCATACAGGTCACTACCGGATCAGGTAATGCAGTCAGGGAAGGCGTCACTTCCATGCAGAGAAAACCCTAATAGAGGCGGATACCGCCACCTTCCTGGGGTTGGGCAGCGGCTCCACCAGGGCTGAGAAGGCTGCTCAGCGGGCTGGCGGGCCCTCCGCCAGCAGCGGTTATATGCAGGCTCCCCATCCAGTTGATGGCCTTGCAGATTTCCCCCATGAAGGGAATCAGCAGGATGGCTCCGGTAGTCAGGAGGATTTCGATACACAAGGTCCAAGCCTTCCAGTCCCAATTCTTCCAGCTGTTTAATGCAATGAACAGG
>Ga0163180_10000212_pt1 | contig 33304 bp, 44 predicted proteins | sample AtlANTMetagenome_2_FD_109647 | JGI IMG/M metagenome (GOLD analysis project Ga0163180, IMG submission 109647) | Marine eukaryotic phytoplankton communities from the Atlantic Ocean - Atlantic ANT 4 Metagenome | ecosystem: Environmental > Aquatic > Marine > Oceanic | place: North Atlantic Ocean...
CTATGGTATCTGACATAGAGACCATGCAAGTTATTGTGGTGTTTAATCCTAAGATTATTAAAGAGTATGATAGAAAAGAAAAGATGGAAGAAGGATGTCTATCCTATCCAGAGACATTCTTAGCGATAGAAAGACCATGGGGTATCGTGGTCAAGTTCGAGGACGAATATAAGAGAGTACATAAAGTTAAAATGGAAGGATTGATGGCAAGAATATTTCAGCACGAATACGATCACATGGAGGGAATTAACTTTACCCAGAAATAAAAAAAGACCCCCTAAGGGGTCTTTATTATTTTAAATCTATCTCAGGAGATCCGAACATATTTTCCTACAACTGTTCGTCGTGCTATCGCAGTCAATTAGACATTCGAAGTAGTCGTCTATTAGGTCGTCTGTAGTATTGTACAGGGGTAGCGTCTCAACATGATTCCATTGTGCTAATTGGTTATGAGATATTCTCATGGTCTTTCCTCCTAACTTTAACCCATAATATAGAGGGCTTTCAGTGCATCTGGTTGCTCCGTGTGTAGGTTTCCCTGACTGCCATTATTTAGTCAGCAAACCACCATTTTGTCACAAAAATTTATGCCTAGTCCTTCTTCTTTTTCTTTTTCTTAAGAGGGGGTAAACCTTTCTTTTCTCTATATTCATTTGCTTTGATCTCCCACCTATTAGTATGAGGAGGAGTCCTTCCTAGTATTGCATTGACCTTAGCAACTCCTTTCTTAGCCAATGGTTTAAATACTTTCATCAAAGCATCGGCAAGAGGTTTTGCTAACAACGCTGACGCTGCTGCAGTAGTAGCAATCGCTGCTGTAGTTGTGACCACAGAGAGTTCTGGAACATACTCACTGATGACAATTGGTTCAGGAGGTTGTTCTATAATTTGTTCTGTTGGTGGTTCTACTTTCTCTATACATTGTTTAGTAATAGGATCCCTGACCTTAGGTCTAACACAAGGGGTATCTGGTACTTCTGGTGGAGGTGGTACTGGTGGAGGTTCTATCTTAAAGTCTGGTTTATATTCTTCTTGCTGAAATTCTAATTCATCTGAAACATAATCTATAGGATTAAATGATGGTGTACCTGCGTCACAGAATGTCTGTACACCTTTAGGATCATCATCCATTAGTTCATCATTCTTTCCTTTATTATCCTTGTGTGCTTCCACACAACCAGGTATATTAACAATAGGTTTACCCAGTTCAGTAACAACTGGAACTGTAACACTGTTGACAACAGGTGGGTTATTATTCTGTACCTGTATCTCTCCATTAAAAGACCCCCTGATCTCTATCACTGGGATATCGACCTGTACATTAGGTACAGCAGGGGGTTGTATTTGATTAATCTCCTGTACCCTTACAAATATATCCTGTATAGGGTCAGACATTTATGGTATAGGATTACTAGGTGCAGGTAATGCTGGTCCTGTGGTAGGGGGAACTGAAGGTACAGCAGGTAATGCTGTCTTAACTAAACCAGGTAATGCCTTTTGTAATTCTTCGGCAACTCTTACTTTAGTTGCTTCCACAATAGCATCTTTTCTGATGAATACATATCCACCAAGACCAACTACACCAAGTGCTACAGCACCTGAGAAGATGGCAATTCCATTAATAATTTTTTGCATGATCTAATCCTCGTTGTCATGTTCTTGTGAGTATATAGGAGGTCCTAGAGTCTTGTACTCTAACTGTTTCCTAAGAAACGTTATCTCTGCTTTTAGTTCATCAATCTTCTTGATGTTTATGTCGATCTCCTCTTGGTAGATGTGAATCATACTTTCCAGTCGTTCGTTTTCAGAAATTAGTTCGTGATATGGTCTAATATCATTATAGTTCATGTACAATAATAACATGAACTATTATTTATAGCAAGTTAGCAGTTCTCGTTGAGTTCTTCTGCCATCTGTTCACCAATGTCTGCACCTTGATTGCCACCAAACATTGCTACCCAACCTGCAGCAACCCAACCTATGAATGGTATGCCACTCACAGCAGGTGCAGCAGCAGCACCAACACTTGTACCTACAAGTCTACCTGTTCCTTTTGCAGCACCAACTGCTTCGATACAGGCAACAGTCTTATCAGATACTTCACCGCCACCACCTTTTACGATAGTAGATGGGTCTTGCCATGATCTCTTGTTAGAGACAGGTCCGCCCTGATTGGTCTTACCATCCATTACATACTCCTCAACAATCTGAGTTGTATTGTTTGCTAGTCCTAAGAAACCACCCTTCTTCTTGATGTCCTTAGTGATATGCATTGTCTTGGGATCGTTAGCAGTGTAACTGATCTTATATCCTTCCTTATTTGCAGAGACAACATAAGATGTATAGTCACCCACTGGTGGAGTCATTATTGGTATCTCTGATCCTTTTCTTGTTGCTAGTAAACCTATCATTCCGATGTGTGATATACCGAAGATAGTTCCTAGACTAATTCCAATCCACTTGTTCATTGTTTTACTTTGTATCTGGGACTATCTTCACAGGACCTTGCTCTATTCTAATAGTCTGTGCAGGTGCAGTTTCTGATGCCTTAGCAATAAGGAATTCCATATCTTTCTTAGATATGTTAGCTCCTCCATTACCATTTTCACCATTCTTTTTCTTACCTCCTGCAGCGACCCCGAAGGTAGCTAAAGTTCCAGTAAAGACCGAAGCTATGAAAGTTGGATCAATTCTCTCTCCTCTCTCGTAGCCTGGGATTTTAACATAATTTAAAGTCAAAATTCCTGCGGACCAGACGAGAACGACCACTCTTATTAAAGTCGCTAAGTATTGGAGTTGTTCCTCCTTATCGTCAACTTTCTCTTTTAGTTTACCGAGGATACCTTTTGGTTTTTCCTCTTTCTTTATTTCAGCCATAAATCATCACAACCTCTCAGCCTATTTATCAAATAAATTATTACCAATTACTAAATCGTCTATACCTTTCTTAGAAAACATCTCCTTCGCCTCCCAAATCCTAGACGCTATGGGCGATCCCCCGATATTTAAAGAAGTATTAAGAAGTACAGAGTCACCTGTAATTTCTTTATATTTCCTTAAGAGTCTAGCAAAACTATCATCACCATCAACTGTCTGAATCCTACAAGATCCATCTACATGTGTGACTGATGTGAGTTCTTTATCTAATACGGGTACTGATGTGTTCATGTACGGGGAGTCACCATCGTAATCAAAATACTTAGAGGTATCTTCCTTCAGTACAGCAGCACCAAATGGTCTAAATGATTCTCTATGCTTGACTCTAGCGTTAAGAAAATCCTTGGCCCTGCGGTTCCTTGCTTGCATCAAAATACTTCTATGTCCTAGAGCACGGGGACCAATCTCTCCATGTCCCTGATACCAAGCTACTATCCTACCATCCCGTAATGAGATAGCTGCCTTCTCTATAGTACTATCATCTGGTTCATCCTCTGGTGCTTCATCATCTTGCCAGAATGGGAACCCTTCATTACTAAATGGTTCCTCATGGAACCTTCTTCTTAAAAATTCTACTGCTCCTAAGGATAAACCACAGTCATTTGCATGAGGTGGTATCAGGACTTGCTGACCTGTTTTCCTGATCTTACCATTAAAGTTGCAATTCTGTGCAACACCACCACTATACCCAATGATGTCATCGCCACCAACGGGATGGCTGAGATATAAAGCAAGCTGGTCTCCAGTGTATTCATGAACTGTCCTTAACCAATTAATATCAAAGTCTTTATCCCACTTCCTGTGCCACGATTTATAATTCCAAATACCTTTTATATTAGTAAAACCGTAATGAGATATCTTATCATAATACTCTCTATCTATAAGACCATAAGCAGCAAGTCCCATGACTTTACCTGCTAAATCTAATCCTTGTGGGTCTGCTTTTAGTCCTACCTGTATACCTACGTTAGCCATCTCTTTACCGATGGATCCATATTCCTCTGCACTATGAGTCAGTGACACTTTTTCACCCTGTATCAGGGAGAATGAGTGGTCATCATTACCAAACCCATCATAAACATAACCAGTATGAGGTACTTCCCCAACTGGCCAAATGCTTAAGTGATGTGCATAGTGGTGGTCTACTGCAAACGTCCTGCAGGGAAACCCCATCTCTAATTCTCTATATGATTCTCCTTGTTCGAAATTGATATCATCTGTAATGATAGCAATAGCATCTAAATCATCTACCTTGACACCCCAAGAGTCTAGGACATCTTCCCATTGCCATATGTTGTCCCATCCATGATGTTTTATACCGTATAACCTTTCCGTTGCACAATACTTAACCTTCTTACCGTCGGTGTAAGTGACATTGGAATCGTGGTCATCGATTCTCAATCCAAGAAACTTCATTCAGCAGCGACCTTCTTCTTCCCAATATTATATTTGGATTCTAAAGTCCAGTCTCCTTTGTCTTTATAACTAAGTACCTTGATCTGATTCAGAGGTGCTATCTCTGTGGGTTGAGTTGCTAGTTCTACTAGACCCCAATCAAATAGTAGTTTTGTAATTCTGTTCCTACGTTCTACATCGTTCTTAGTTATGTTTGCAGGTTTACCATCTAGTGCAAACAATTCCTTAAAATGAACTATGTAATACTTGCCCTTCTTGTGTAGGATATGGCAAGATTGATATAGTTTTTTCTCTTTCCTTGATGCTACACCTATTCTAGTAAGTGTCTCTCTTATTTTGAGAAAGTCATCAGGTTCTTTTAATGAAACCTCAAGCATCATATCTTGAGACCAGTTGATCTCGTCACTCATTTTATTCCTCCAGTATCAAGTTTCGCTTTGATGACTTCTAATTCTTCTTTTGAGAGTATAGAAAGAGCAGTTCTAGCTTTCTCATTACTATATCCATAGAACTCTTTAACGAGTTCCAAATCATTATCAGTCGATTGTTTTTGCCAAGGAGAAAATCTCTTTGATTTCCTAATACTATATAGAAAATAATGATATTGGAGAGCGTTATCTAAGTTATAATATCGATTCATTTCATTGACATGAATGATACAGTCCATGTGACTAGATAACATCTTGTTAACCACATACTTAGGATACTTCTTCATAGCACGTTCATTGTCCTCAAGTTTTCCCATCTTAAGGTTGATGCCATTTAGATAATCTTTTAGGGGAAACTCAAACTCTGCCATAAAGTAATGCCTCAAGTGGATTTGGTGGTTGTATATCGTAGTTTGATATCAGCAGTTCTTGCTTCTTATTATTAGCACGATGCTGCATACCATACGTTAGTGTAAAATATTTCTGGTTATAGTTACTATATAATTTTTCTATCTCATCGTCAACATTGTATGTAATCATCCATCTGTATGCACATACACTACAGTCATCATAGAATCTCTGGTGATCAAAGTTCTTATGCAGATCTGCTTTGGTACCATATAAAAACGATTTGATTTTGTATGGTGGATCTAAGAACACAAATGGATTAGGATGCTGATCGTTATCAAGTTCATCTTCCATCAAGTCTTTGTAATCTAAGTTGGTAATAGTCCAGTTCTTTATGATATCTGGATACTTTCTAAGATTACCTGCACCCCTAAGAGAAAAGTTCTGATTAGATGCTGATTCAGAGAACGCAGAGTTCTCAGTTAAGCCAGAATAAGAACACTTATTAAGAACCCAAAAAAGAATAGCTTGGCGAAAAGAGTCTGCGGACTGTATTTCATCTTTTGCTCCATTAAAAAGAGACTTTGCTGAGATTGGGTCAGGATGATCCTTTTTGATAGCGATGCAAGCATCTGATAAGTCTTGTCCATCTGATTGTAATACTCTCCAGAAATTATAAAGGTAATCATATTTGTCGTTCACCCATACTGGTACGTCAGGGTGTAACTGACTAAAGTATAGTGCCATGGAAGCACCACCTATGAAAGGTTCTCTGTACTCCTCAATTTGAGCAGGAAACCATTTATATAACTGTGCTGCTGCCCTTGATTTACCACCAGGATAGCGTAGTGGTGTCTTCAGTAGTTTCATAATACATGCATTTGTGCCATAGGTATACCCTGTGGCCCTGCGTTCACTCTACCATGGGGCAAAGTGTTAAATGACATGGTGTAACGATCAACACCTAGTGGATTAGGATTACTAAAGTGACGTAACCAACCAGGAAATACTAATAGTTTACCACGCTCTGCCTTAAAGTTCTCAGTAGGACCATCAAAATTATCACGAATAATTTCGAGTGTATCGAGGTTCCTTATATCTACTGGGTCTTGGAAAACAGTGTCCGAACCTTCTGTGAAATAGAAGACCCCAGAGAGATAGCTATAAGGGTGACGATGCAAAGGATGACCAGCCCCTGATCCAGAGGGTGCGAAGTTTGCCCATGCGAGTGAGATTCTGAGTTCCTCGACTTGGAGGAAGAGTTCTGATCTGATGTCATCTACAGCGTCTAAAAAGAAATTAATTAAGGGTTGCATCTCTGGATCTTTATGTATGTCACCCTTACTGGTGCGAACACCTGCAGGATAATTATACATTTGGAATTCCAAAGTCTTTATATAATTAAGTGCTTGATCTATCGCTTGATCATCATCGATACGATACTCATACACTCTAGTAGGAAATATGTCATGGTGTGTCTTCATTTAAACTCACAACGCATCATTAACTCTGTAAGAAATGCCACAAGATTAATTTCCTGATCCATGACGAAGGTTGCTTTGTACTGGTACTCACCAATAACTAGCACTGCTTCTGGTATAGACTTAGGAAGTAGATATGTATAGAGGTTATCATAGATCTTACGCATGATAACTTGTGGTTCATTATCTATATTAGATGTGACCCACTTCTTCATGTTAGTAAACTCACGATTCCTGAGATACCCTATAAGATCACTGATCTTAACATCACTAACCTGTGCCAAGATACCTGTATCTATTCTACCCTTAGCAGCATACCTCTGCAACTCATTAAGAGTTCTTCTAAAGTCAGGAAAATGTTTTTGTATTACTTCTGCAACTACCTTGAGTTCGAACTCAATATTTTCTTGCTCAAGTATATTATTAATTCTTTTAAGGAATGCACTTGCTAACTGTGCTTTCTCTTTACCTTTAATATGGAAATCAACTACAGAACACCTAGAGTGTAGAGGTTCTATGATTTTATTTTTATAATTACATGTGAAGATGAACCGACAGTTCTTTTGGAACTCCTCAATCGACGCACGGAGTAAGAGTTGTACGTCTGGGGTCGTATTATCTGCCTCATCCACAATGATAATCTTAGTACCTGATGAAGATGTAAGAGAAACAGTAGAAGCAAAGGTCTTTGCCTGATTGCGTACAGTGTCCAAGAATCTACCCTCATCAGACCCATTAATGACATAGTAATCTGCTCCTAATTCTTTACATAATGCCTTAGCAATAGTAGTTTTACCGATCCCTGCAGGACCAGACAACAATAGGTTGGGGATCTGTCCTTGCTCTAAGAATCCTTTAAACATTTTCTTGGATTCATCAGGCAAGATGCAATCATCCACCGTTTCGGGTCGATATTTCTCAACCCATAAAAAATCATTCATAATAAAATTAAACCCATGAAGGTTTACGATCAGGTTTCCTCAGGTAATTATCGCATACCCAAGGTTTAGATGCAATATACTGTTTGTATGCATCAAATGTTGTAATAGATGTATCATACTTCCACTGGTCAGGCATAGCACGAGTCCATTCAGTAGGATCTGTGTCCTGAGGAGGGAAGATCTGAGTACAATGTGCAATAGTTGATTGACAACTGTGTATCTTACCATACCTATGAGTATATTCATAGCATAAAGCAAGACCGTGTAATATTAACCATGTATAATGATCTTGTGCCCAGATAGTACATGGGTGGTTACGAAATGCACCCTTATCTGTAGCATAAAAACCACCAGATTTCTTAGGTAACCTACCAAAACCATGACCCCACTTCTCAGATGCAACAATAGATAACATTTGGCATGTTTCTAGTGGCATCTTGACGATGTGTTTGTCAGGTAGTGCCTGTGCTGAAGCAACAGGATCAGAGGAGGTTACAAAAATGTTCATCTACGTTTGGAAAACTTGTTGTCCATCTTTATCTTAACATAATACATTCCAATTATCCATAGGGAAAATAATAATCCCTCAAAATAACCCATGGTATTCCATGCGTCTACTGCTGCATTCATTTCACATACTCCTCATGTAATTCACACCCAATATAATGTCTATTGAGTGATTTGGCAACCCTTGCAGTGGTTCCTGATCCCATAAATGGATCAAGAATTATATCACCCTCTTTACTACCTGCCTTAATGCAAGGTTCGATTAAGTCAGGAGGGTATACAGCGAAGTGAGTCTTCATCTTACTAGGTTTGTTAGTAACAGACCAAACACTACGCTTATTCTTCTTAGGATAACTCTTAGTCAATCCAGTATGAGGGTTGAGACCAGTTCCAGGATTGTGATACTTACCACTCTTCCTGTTCCTAGTACCCCAATCCTTAGCAGGTTCTTTAATTGCTTCATTATCATAAAAATATTTCTTATTCTTACTGAGTAAGAAGATATATTCATGTGATTTTGTGCAACGATCCCTTACTGATTCTGGCATCGGGTTTGGTTTGTGCCATATAATGTCTTGACGTAGATACCACCCATCAGCACGGAGAGCAAACGCAAGCATCCAAGGAATACCGATGAGATCTTTTTCTTTGAGTCCATCTATCTTGTTACCTCTTCTAGGACAATTAGTTGGGTGGTCTTGATCGCTAGTAGCAAGTGTTTGTTTTGCTAATGCTTGACCTTTACCAGGTCTATAGTTGTAATAACTATCACCTATGTTAACCCATAGTGTACCATCGTCAGTTAATACATCCCTAACTGATCTGAACACTTCCACCAACTGTTGTATATATTCTTCTGGTGATTGTTCTTGACCTATTTGATTATCTTCATCCCCATAATTTCTTAACCCATAGTAAGGAGGTGAGGTTACACACATCCTTACTTTCTCATCGATTGTCTTGAGGGTCTCTCGACAATCACCAACTAATGTGACATCAATACTCACTATCTGGCTCCAATGCAATCAGATATTCTAATGATGACACATTATCCTCAGCAGCTTTACTTATGACACCAGTAAACTTGGCAACCTTACACTCATATATGTCTAACTTATATGATGTACATAGTTTTCCTGGTCTTATTACACTTAGGTTCTCGATCTTGAGACAGAAACAAAACTCTCGATCAACTGAACCTAACTCTATTTCTAGAGAGTTAGATGCTGAGTTCCTTTTATCAGTGACAATAGCAGAAAGCTTGCCTTGGTTACCAGTGAAACAAATATCTGGCAACTGATAAGTGGATGCTATTCTCTGAATCTGATTAAGGTTCGTAACGTCCAACGAAGTTGATACAACTGGGTCACCCATGTCCTGTATACTATCAGGAGGTTGAGTAACCATGCGTTCTTCAGCATAGTAATACTTAATAAGACTACGCTTCGAAACAATATCTACACGTTGTTCTTGGAACTCAACGTCACCATTTTCCAACGTCTTGATACTGTTAATCAGGTTACCTAGATCATAGATCGGTGCCTGTTTCTTAAAAGTAAACGCAGGGAAATCTGCAGCAGCAAGAATGTTCTTGTTGTTTGAGATTGTTGCAACTTTGTTGCCTGGTTTAAACACAATAGAAGGGTTAATTTCTCTGAAAGAAGTCAACACTTCCATTTCATAATCAGTAAATTTCATCAATAGCTTAACTCCTGAGATGGGATGTCATTTATGGGTTGGTCATCAGGATAAGATGTTCCTGAGAAGTAATATAATAGTATAGCATAATGAATGATTTTTAGCACGTCATTTTTATGCTGTCCTTTTTTAGCATACCTAGAAGCATACTTAATAATATTGGATTGACAGAACGCTTCTGCTGTACCGATAGCCTCAAGTAGGTCTAAGGTCTGTACACTCTTCTCATCTTTAGAATAGTGTGATCTGTATGTGCCACCAATATAGTCTTGCACAATTTTAATAGTTTCGTTTTCCCTATACTTCATGAGAATCTTTCTAGTTGAGTAAAATAAACATCATCACATTCGACATGAGATAATGCTTCTCTGACAAATGGATTTCTAACATTTGATTGGTTCCACCAGTGAACAACCTGTCTTGTTCCGCTAGTGACTGGTCTTACTTGATGTACTATACCAGTTGGATAGACTACTGCCCATCCTGCAGGTAACTTAGTATACACCGAGTAGTCACCTAAACGCAACTCTAACTCTCCACCTTCGTAATCTTCATTAAGAAACAGTGTGGTGGAGACATCGAGTCGCATACCATCAGAGTTTGCAATTTCATCAGAGTGCCAACCATAATTATCTCCATGGAGATATTCTTTATAAGTGAACCCTGATCTGTAATTGCTACATGTAAGTGCATCATGGTCTGATTGATCAACATACATGTCAAGGATACCATCCTCGTGACTAAATCCTTTCATTTCTATACAGGACTTGAGGTGGTTTCCTACCACCTCTGCCTGTAGATTGCTAGTAAGAACTTGGTCTATCTGCTTCTGATTCAGAATTTTGATCTTGTGTAGCATATGCGTCAGGTAGGTCTACTTTAGCGTCGATTTTGGTGTAGAGTTCTAAGAATGACTCCTTAGTCTCATCGTCAAAGCGGTTTAAACATACTTTAAGTGCCTTCATACGGTCTTTAAAGATGGCAAACGCACGGATTACATGAACCAATCTACGAGTTGAGATTACTTCATCGACCCCACCTTCAGCGAAGGTCTTACGGATGATCTCTGCCCATGTAACGAGATTCTCTGTGTACTCATCGTCACAGCAGTTTAATTCTGTGCAATAGTTGTTAAGAATCTTCTTCTCATAGTTAACATTAGGGTATTCTTGCTCAAATGTCAAGGGGAACCTCTCTAGGAATGCTTCATTCAGTACATTAGTACCAACGAACCTACCATCGTCAGATCCTTTACCCTTAGTGTTAGCAGTTGCGATAACTGTAAATCCTGGAGCAGGTTTTACATACTTCCCAACCTTCTTGAGGAATACACCCTTGCCTTCCAAAATTGATTGTAGGCAGAGGATCTTATTACTGGCGAGGTCAAGTTCGTCGAGTAAGAGAACTGCTCCACGTTGGAGTGCTTCGATGACAGGACCGTTGTGCCAAACAGTTGACCCATCAACAAGACGGAAACCACCAATAAGATCATCTTCATCTGTTTCTACTGTAATGTTTACACGAATAAGGTCTCTACCTAACTGAGCACATGATTGCTCTACACCGAATGTCTTACCGTTGCCAGACAATCCTGTGATGAATATAGGATAGAAGATCTTGGATTTTATAACCTTCTTAAGGTCGTTAAATGTACCGAATGGAACATAGTTTGGATCCTTATCGGGTACTAAGTCCTTACTTGCTAAGTAGGATGGGTCAAATGAATCAACGAGTTGAGTCTTTGGTTGAGTTGACTCTTTGTAAGTCTTTTCTAATGCTTCACGAACTGTGAATGTCCAGTTACCCTTGCTTGTCTTCTGCACTAGGTTGGAACATGATCTAGTAAGTCTTGCATATATGCTAGGAGTCTTTACTCCGAAATGTTTTGCTGCGTCTGCTACTCTCTTACTTGTAAAGTCACCCTTGTCTGGGGATAGGAAGTTTAGCAGATCGTCATTGCTGAATGTTGATGTGAAAGGCATTGGATGTTTGTTTCTATAGTATTATAATATAGCCATATGGCTACGATATCAAGTGATAGTGGACACTAATAATAGTGTCACGCTATCTGTCCTGCGAAGGTTGATAGGAGTCTTCTGTTAGACCCTTTACCCTTAAGAGATTTCTTAAAAGCATTCCTCAAGTCACGCTTATTTGGGTTCTCCTTGACCTCCATGGTTGTTTCCTCGGTCTTAGGTGGAGCGATAACATACAACTCAGAGTATGCTGCTGATTTTACAATGGCAAGTCTGTCTTTCTTCCACTGTTTCTTGTACTCTTCTTGCTCCCAGATACCTTGACGGTTTAAGTAAGAACTGAACTCTCTTGGTGAGCAAAGACGGAACCCAATTACGTTGCACCATGTGTATCTGTCTCTGATTACTCTAATAAGTGCTGAAGTCATACCATAACCACCATTTCTGATCTCTGTGTAGTACCTACCAGTTTTCTTATCTCTAAGAATAGTATTGTGACCACAGTGATACTCATAGTTTCTGTCAACGTAATCAGTTTTTTGATGTACATAACCAATTTGCTGTGCTTCACCATCAGATAGAACAACTAAGTGACATTTTTCTACACCATGTGCTGTTTTCCACTTAGGTAAAAGATCTGCCATAGTTGCTAGTCCTTCGTTAAGTGGAGTTCCACCTAGTCCTAGGAAGTGTGGTGGTTGTGGTACTCTCATTGAGTCATAACTGTAACCATGATATCTTGAGAAGTACTTTCCAATTCTGAAAAGATTTCTAGCATGTCTAGCAAACTCTTTATTGTTAACTTCACTTGTCAAGAAGTTGTATAGTCTGAATCTTGCGTCCATCCATAGGTCACCTAGGTCTTGCTTTGCAATCTTCTCAAGAGTATCACGATCTCTATATCCATAGTAACCATCATGCTCACATACGAAAGCATATACATCGAATGGGATGTTAACTTTATTACAGAACTGACATAAGTTGATAAGTTGCTTGATGGTAGGGAATATTTCGTTGCTCATAGAACCAGACCAATCAAGTAGGAATACTAGACCATGGTTTTTACCATTTGGTACTGCTGTAATTTTTCTGAAGATGTCATCAGAGTACTTGTACTTGTGAAGTTTAGTTGTATCAAGTGTACCAGTTCTTGATTCTGCAGAACGTGCATGTGATGTTGCTGCTTTCTTACACTCGAACTCTTTTACAAGGTATGATACGTCTTTTTTAGATCCTTGTATGAACTCATGATACTCTCTGTCAATCCAATCAAAACTAACTGTACCATCATGGATTTGTGTATCTTCTCTCCAGATTTGCTCACATTTGTCCCAGATATAGTCAGGTTTTACAACAACTTTATCAGATTTTACTGTAGGAACGTTAGTGTAAATTGACTCATAACCATCTGTCTTTGCCATCTCTTGAGTTTTAGAATCAAATGACTCTTGAGTAGTAACTTCTGAGTGCTCTTCCCATGTTTCGCCACCTTCTTTACCGTGGTCTGGTAATTCACCTAGTGCTGAGTCACCACCGAAGGCATCAACCTCATCTTCTGCTTTATCCCATGGTTGGTTAGGGTTGATGATCTCTTGATCAGGAGTCTGTTCTTCTTCTTCCTTATCACCCTTTCCTTCTGATAGATCTTCACCTTCTGGAAATTCTGGAGGTGTTCCTTGACCGCCACCACTTACAGGGATTGAGAATGATGACTCTTCCTGTGCTTCTTCCTTTTGTTGCTTATCAAATTCTGCTTTCATGTACTTAAATATATCCTTCGCAGCACTCAATGCTTCCGCAAATGTCTCAGCAACCCCTACAGCGTCCCTGAGAGGTGCCTCAGCGTCATTAAATGGGATCATTGCATATGAACCAACCTTAAAGTGAAGGTTAACTCTGTCAATGAATGATAGTTCTTCTATCTCTCTGGTGTTTATGTCGAAGAAATCGATATCATTGAGTGTCTCATAACCTTTATAAAAATCTTTTGTAAGACCTGGATACTTACGCTTCATTAACTTCTCGATACGAGCATCCTCTGTCACGTTAATGAAGGACATTGGTACTCCAAGTTTTGTAGGGTCTTCGTTTGGTGTGAAGAGTGCGTGTCCTACCTCATGACCCACGAGCATATTATATACGTCATTGCTTGTTTCCCAGATTGGGAGTGTCAAAACACGATTTTCTACATCAAAGGATGCTGTTTCTACTTTCTTGTGCTCCACGACAAGGTTCTCTGTTGCGAGGAGTTTAGCAAGGGTTCCTTTGATCTCGTGGTTCATCGTATTTTTTCGTATTTGTTTTGTATATACACATTATAATAGGAAACCCTCCGCTTGGGAGGGTTCAGTAGACACTTTGTCAAGTGGTTGCGTCTGGCTCGTGCTTGCCTTAATGCTTGTGGTTTTAGCTTTCGCTTGGGTGGCTTCCCAGAATTATGTTGCCAGTTGGGGGTGGTCATTGTCCTAAAAGGATGCTTCTGCTAGTGTATCATGTAAATCTGCAGCGTCAAACTGCACATAAGTCAACTCATCATTGTATACCCATCTAATCTTAGACCATATGGAGACAAATTCGTCTTCACTCAAGTCTAAAAAGAGTGCTCGCTCATTCCAATAGATGTGATAGGTCATGTGTCGTCTTGGATTTTCATGGTGGAAAAGTCGGACTGCTTATCGAATGAGATAATCCGTTCGAATTTATCTAATAGTATATCACCTTTATGGGATATTACAAATAGATTAGTATTCAGACCCAATCCCCTTAGAATCTTGAGTAGTTCATCAGTACTACCCTGATCAAGGGAAGAATCAAATACTTCATCGAGGATTAGTAAATTTGTACTAACACTGTTCTTCATCTTGGCGATTTCTCTCCAAGTAAAGAGTAATGCTAGGTCAATCTTCTGCTTCTCACCCTCTGAAAAGGACGCATATGAGAAAGAATCCCTGTATCTAGACAGTATATTCTCATTAAAGTTCTCATCCAGAGTGAAATTCACATAGAAGTCCATACTCTGAAGATATTTATTGATTTTATTGTTTATAACAGGTACGAATTTCGAAACAATCTTGGACTTGATACCGTCATCCCTTAACAACCCAGACACCACCTTAAGATTGTCTGCCTGTTTGTTCACGTTGGAACAAAACTTTTCTTTCTCTCCTAATTTCCACTCAAAATGGACTAAATCCTGCTTCTCTTGCTCTAGATTGGTTGCTTCACTACCTACCTCTGTCATCAACCTAGTATTTTCTTTCAGAATACGCATCTCTTCCTTGGTTAGTGCCTGTATTTCATACCTATAACCGTTAACAACTGATGATTTCTCTCTCAGATCCTTTACTTCGGTGTCCATACTATTAATATGGTCTTTGATCTGGGTATGTGCAACATTATACTCTTCTACCTTCTCTTTTAGTTCTGTAATCTTTGTGTGCTTGAGTGACTCATCAATAGTCTGAGTACATACTGGACAAGAATCATTCTTTTCGAAGAAATTCATGTCTTTTTCTGAGTCTTTCTTCTTAAGATTGATCTTGGTCTTCATTATCTTGACCTTCTCAAGTTTTTCTATTGACCTATCAAGTTCTAGGATTTGTGGAGTGATCTTATTGATCTCCTTTTCCTTCTCTTTTATCTGACCTTTGATCTCTTCTACTCTATTCTCATTCTCCTCAAACTTTTTCATCATATTACCAGTAGTTCTCTGGTCTACCTGCTCTAGGTTCTCTATATTTTTTCTTTGCATCTCAACCTTCTGTTGAGCAAGTTCTAATTCATACTCACATTGGTTTTTTTCTTCTCTAGTATCCTTCATCCTCTCCTTGAGGAGTCCATTCATGAACGAGAAGATCTGGATGTCCAATATATCTTCGATAACTTCTCGCCTGTTAGGTGCGGTAAGTTGCATGAAGGGGACAAATGTGGATGAACCAAGGATGACGACCTGTGTGAAACTTTTGTAATTGAGTTTGAGAATACTCTGTTCGAGATATTTCTGAGTATCTTTAACTGCAGCGTCCTGATCAAGGAGGTCACTGTTCCTAAAAATCTGAAAGACATTTGGTTTAACTGCTCTAATTACTTTGTATTTAATAGTTCCAACTGTAAATTCCACCTCAACCCTGAGTTCCTTCTCATTAATACTGTTGATAAGTTGTGATCTGCTGATCTTTCTAAAGGGTTTATTAAATAAAGCAAAGCACAGGGCATCCAACATGGTGGATTTACCTGCACCGTTACTCCCTACAATAAGGGTACTCTGTTTTTCACCCAGTGGAATCTCTGTGAACTGCTGTCCTGTGGACAGGAAGTTCTTCCATCTGATCTTCTCAAATTTAATCATGCAATGTGGGAGGAAATACTATATCGTCAGGTTGGATGACAGTGTAATGATACCCAAACTGATTACAGTTTTCTTTTACTTGGTCTTCATCAATCTCCATCATTCTAAGATCTCGATTGTATCCGTCTGCAACCAAGTGTTGATGATAACGTTCAGCATCATCAGGGTGCTCAAAAATTTGGACTACTCTTTCTTTGAGTGTCTCGTCCTTAACAGCATACACCCCTCCGCTTCTTTTGTCAACTAGAACGTACATCAAATCCTCTGTGCTTCTATGTAAAGTGATTTAAGGATAGCAAATATTTCATCCTTATTGTCAATTTCACTCACACATTTCTGCAAAATAGTTAGAGTGTCTTCTGCTTCTATAGAATCATCTACATCCTCTAAATGTAAGAACTGATCTTCTATAATTTTTAGGTCAGCAACATCAGCATCGTTAATAGATTTTAAAGTCTTATCAAATAGAACTCTATCCTCCTTCGTCTCAACAATTAGCTTGACGTAGCTACCCTTTAAGGTGTCATATTGTATATCAGAGGTCTCTTCATCCTTATAAACGATCTTATGAAACATTTTGTTGGGATTCTTATGAAAACTTAACCTCTTAGTTTTAGTATTTAGTGTATGGAACCCTCTTTCTTGACCGTAATCATTCCAATAAAGTTGGTACGGGTTGCCAAGGTATCTAATGTTACCCTTGGTACTCCTCATATGGAAATGACCTGTACATGTTAGATCAAACCTATCAAATTTAGAGGGATCGTCTCCGTGTTCCATGGTGTGACCTGGAACAGCCTCAAAACCATTAAGCTCAAGATGCCCAAGACAGATGCTCGCATTACTAGAAGAGATAAGATCGTAGGATCTTTCTCTGTTCTCGTCACATATCCAAGGTATAAGAAGAAAATCACACCCGTCAACAGATAGTTCAGTTGGTTCAGCGATAACTGTAATGTTCTCGTATTCAGCAAGTAATAGTTCTGGTGAGTTAACTCTAAGAGTGTTTTTGTAGTAAATGTCATGGTTACCTACCATCATATACTGCTTCACCCCTCTCTTTAGAAGAGGATCGAACCACATTTCTTTAGCAGCATCTAATGAATAAAAATTAACATACTTTCTTCTATCGAAAGTGTCTCCTAAATTGATGATCGTTTTGATCTTATGCTTATCAATGAAAGGGAGTACCGTTTCTGTATAAAAACTTCTATATTTGTCTATGTAATATTGGTTGTCATTTCTGACACCAAAGTGTTGATCAGTTATCAGTAGGATCTTGGATGTCATACTCTATAGTCACCTTCTTACTTATCCTACCACGAGAATCCGAATATGTCGAGTGCTCTATATTGATGTCGTCTTTCATCATTGAGATCTCATCCAACAACAGTTTTAATCTATCGTTTGTTCTACCCATAGCGTTGATTAGTCTCCACTCTAGACTTAATGTAGTTCATGTCTGAAGCATTTTCGTTTCCATCTGTGTGGAATACTTCTTCATAACCTTTGCGTTCCAAGATTTTTTCTCTAATAGATTGTTGTCTCTTCTCCTTTGCAATTCTCCTTAGATATGCATAATAAACTATCTGTGTGAAGTAAGCAAAAGGATTCTTAGATTTTTCTGGATCAAAATTATGTATGTATTGGATACAATTCTCAATACCATCTCCAATCATATCATCTCTATACATATAGTTTATAAAATTTGGTCTATATGATAGATGTGTAGCGATCTTAAGGAAGCATTCACCAATATAATTAGAGACACGAGGTTTAGGATCACCTGCTTCTTCAGCTTCAGCAATCTGTTGTCTATAGATAATCAATTCAGCTAAGAACTTCTTATTATCTACATAATGTTCTTTCTTTTTAGTGGACTTCCGTGCCATAGTAGTCATTTATATTAACTCACGGTTAGCATAATTATAGTTCATGGTGACACAATTGTAAAGGGGGCTTGACAAGCACCTTTACATTGGTTAGACTCAACACTGTTAAGGGTTGGAAGGATCCTTAGGCTCTTTTTTATACATATGCTCAAGATACGAGCGTGCGTCCTCAACTTTGGCGATTAAACCCATATTAGGACTCATAGGTACTTCCCCTCTTTCAGGTTCTTGTTCGTGTAATATTTCTTTCTTTACCCAACGTTTATACATTCTTATTGCATCCTTACTCATAGGAGCAATGCTGATAACTGATCTCTCTTCTAGAACAAAAAACTCTTCGTCGGAAAAATTGACCCACTTGATGAAACCAACAGCGATTTTTTGATCACTTGCGTTAGGTCCTTCCATTTCTACGATCTTAGTCTTAGCAGGGTGCTGTATGAACAGAAGATCTTCCTTAGAGTCTGGATCTTTTGTCAACAAAACCTCACCAAGGATCTCTTCCCCAGTAATCAGTTTGACTGTTCCGTGAAATTGTTCGTCGTGTCGGATGTAGTTAATCATTTTTTAATTTAACTTCTTTGATCTCGTAATCAAAATTCTCTTCCTCATATATTTTTCGTCTTGCGACTAAATGACGAAGAGTATAGTTAAGTTTGGAACCTCTCGCACAGTCATCCGCTATATCGAATAATGTAGCCTGTGCTTTGTTCTCACCCTTCCTAAGAACCCTACCAATAGACTGAAGATTTCTGACCCTCGACTTTGATGGACTCGCAAATATAACATTGTGCAGATTCTTAATATTGATACCAGTAGAGAAGGTTCCATAAGACGCTAGTATTATAGCATCCTTTTCCTTCTCACATATAGAACGTGCTTCTTCACGTTCCATAGCATCTATACCACCATGTATAAAGAAAATCTTACGACCTTCTCTTACTTTACTATTTAGCAATTCCCATAAAGGTTCTCCGTGCTTCTCGACGTAGTTAAATAAAATCAATGTGTTTCCCCGTAGGTCACACGCAAGATTTATGATGAGATTATTGCGTTTTGGGTGTGTAATTAGGTAATCTATCTCCTGAAAATAGTCATCAAACGGTACAAATCCATGCTTACATAAGAGGATACACACCTTCAGTGGTGTTAGGTGTCCTTTTTTCATGAGATCTATGGTCTTAGTTACCTGATCCACCTTACCAAACAAACCTTCCAACACTAATTGATGAGTTTCCATACCATCTAAGGTACCTGTCAACCCCACTCGGTACTTAGCGTCATGACATTTGTTGAGAATCCCTGTCAGACTTTTCGCTTTGTAAAGATGTGCTTCATCCCCGATAATGACATCAAAACGTTTAAAAAATTTACGGGGTTCCTTATAGATGCTCTGCCAAGTACTGATAACCACAGAAGAGTCCACATATTTTTCTGCACCTGCTTGGATTTTATGTATTTCATTTGTTCTCCATCCATATGATTTAAAATCTTTTGCCAACTGTTCTACTAAAGACACGGTTGGTACTATAATAAGTATGTTTCTATCAAATTTTAAGTGCCAACGCACTATGGCATAGATGATCAGGGATTTTCCTGATCCTGTTGGGGATAATAAAAGTTTGCGATGGTGCCTAAGTGCCTGATAAATTGCTCGTAACTGGTAGTCTCGTGCTTTAAAAGGTAATCCCAGTGATCTAACGTAGCCCGCAACACTCTCAGGGCTGATGATAGATTCCCAATCGTCTGGTCGTCCATAAGTACTGTCCTCAATGCTAAAATCATAACCTTTTTCTTCTAAGAAGTCAGTCACATAATCAAAAAGACCCGCATATATCTCACCAGTAGCAGGTGAATACAAGCGGATCTTACCATCCCATTTCCATTTTTGGTACTGTGGCATATACTTAGCACCTGGAACATCAAATATAAAATGTTCACTTAGTTCCTTGTGTACATGCGGTTCTGCAGTTACCTTAAGGTAAACCTCGTTTTTCTTGGTGATAACTGTCATCAATAATTCTCATACTTCCTCAGTTCGATAACGTTTTTAATCTGAAATCCTCTATTGGAGCACTGTTTAAGAACGTTCTCCAAATAATTTATACAAGTTTCGAGGTAGTCCATTTTCTGTTTGGTACGGATGAACTCATCATCTGCCCAAATGTATGTGTTGAGGTCACCTTTGAGTACCTTATGGTTAAAGGGATTATCTTGGTATACCTTCGATGGTGCCTTACCAGAATAGTACTCAAACTTTTGTTTATACATGCGGTTCTTCTTCATTTCAGCATCAGACAGCATCAGTCTGAACTGAGACCACAAGTTTAGGTACTTTTCATGTATGACAGTTACCTTAAAATTTTCCGTGTCAAGATCGTTCTGGTCGATTTTACAATCTTCCTTCCACATCTCACGGATGTCATCAAGATTCATGCTAATTCAGTTCTTCTCTTACCTGTTGTATCTTGGATGTCGTATAGATCATAGCGAAAGCTCACTTGAGCTACAGCATACTCCGTACCATCTATTGTAGCATTAAACTCTAGTGCTGACAAGGAGACAGGGAACATATTCTCGAACGTGACAAAGAAATTTGTCTGAAAATTACTATTTAATACTGCTAGTGATCCATCAGAACGTACATTGGTTAGTATTTTACCAGTGTCTATCTTCTCTTCTGACTTATCCTCTAGGTAAGTTCTTTCTGCTAGGGTTCTACCAGTTGACAAACCTCTCATCCAGTTATGTAGAATGAGATAGTTTTCTAAGTCCTCATCAATAAGGAACTGTAGATTAAGAGGTTCATAATTAAGACCATGAGCATCCCAAGGTATAGTACGACCCATAACTGTGGGTTGTTCTACCTGATTGATACTGATACCAGGAATGTTTGCAGTCTGTGCAAAGTAAGTCACCTTAGGAAAGTCTGATAAAACAAACTTAAATCCTATAGGTGACAGGAAATTCCTGTTCTCTATCTGTCCTTGGAAGGATCCAACATCCATTACTCTTCGTCTTTTTGACTATTTAGGTACTCAATGACCTCATCATGATCCCTTGCTGCTCTTTCGAAGGCAGCATATTGTGCTTCTATACTAAAATTATCTAATCCTTCTACCTCTGATGGTTCCTGTTTGATAACTACCTTGGATTTTTCTTGCTCATCCCAGTGTTCGTGTAGTTTATCCACCTGCACATCAACATCTCTCATAGTATGCTCTACTTTAAGATCAAACCACACTCGTTTTAACCATGCTATGAATCCCAAAGAGAAAAATTTTACGAATTGGTTGGGTTGTTTGTTTGCCCACCTCTCCATCTTGGCATACCAAGGGTCTACCCCTTTACCAAATGTCTTTTCGAATTCGTATTTCATTTTTTTGTATTCTGTTTTTTCTTTTTCTTCCTCTTAACATCTGCTATAGCATTTTTTATGATAGTAAAAGGAGTGTTAAGTAATTTCATTAATCGTAGATACCGTACTTTGTTAAATCATAATAAGGAGTTTCTAATGGCTCACCTTTAAGAGGTGTTGGTTCACCTATCTTTGCTAAGATATTAGCAGGTACTTCCTTCTGACTAATATCATAAGGTATAGGTGCATTTGATACACATACCCTTACACATTCCCATTCTTCCTCAGTAAGAGAATAGTTAGTCATCATGATCGTCCCATGGGTCTGCTAGATCTTTGTTGGCAAAGAATGCTTTGTACACACCAAATCCTGTTAGTCCAACGGTGAATACTAATAATGCTATCCCGAACGTTATGTTGGGGTCTGCATTATAATGTGGAATAATTGCATTGCACTTAGTCCAAGTACCAGGTAATGTATATACTGGTGGGCATGATAAGAAGAGATCTCTTATCGCATACATTTCACTTCCCATAATTAGTTGTCATTCTGTTTCTGTAATTTTTCTAGAACTGTTGATTCTTGCATAGGTGCAATATCATTTAGTCCGTTAGCATCAAACCATGGTGCGTCTTCCCAAGAGAATCCTTCACCAAAAGTGTTATCAGGTGCCATGACATACCAGTGACACTTAGCGTCAGGTATATCTACAGCACACACCGCCCAATCATCTGCCCACTGAGGTACTTGTACATACATCACTGGTAAGTGATTAGCAAAGAGTGATAGTATAATAGAAAAGAAAATCATCTTCTTACTATTGCGGGAACGTCACCGTCACCTTCATCATCATCTTCGTCATCTTCATTATACCATGGATCTGATATTTCCATGCCATTATTAATACGATTTTGCAATGATGCGTGCAACGGATCTTTGGTGAAGTTAACAACCATCAACTCATCACCATTTTTTACATCCTTTAACTCAGGATGTACAGGTGTCAACTCTTTCTTCTCTTTGATAAACCTATCATTCCAAAACATCAAAACAAATGCCTGATACAATAAGTACAGAGAACATATCGTAAATATTATTACCATTAAAATATTTATATCCTTAGTCTAGAAGAGATTGGTCTTTGGTATGTACTCTTTTGCTTTTTGTATGTACGGTAAAATTTCAGACTCTACTCTTTCTGCTACCTTATCTATAATATTAACATCAATATGCATAAACGGAGGAATAATTCCCAGTATTCTAAGAAGTCCATCAACAAACAATGCAAGAGTAGTAAACCCAAGAATCATAGAGATTATAGTTGCTTCTCTATTGTGTTTTGCCATTGATGCTTCATCTATTCTTCTGGCTTCTTCTACTGCTTCTCTGATAAGGGCATCAACTTCTGCTTTTGTATAGAATTGTCCTATTCCAGGTATGTCATGTAAATCCATTAGCCTCCTATTGCCAGTATTCGTCGAGTCTTTCTAATACATTCATTAGAATTCTATTAGCAGCTCCACGTTGACGGTCATCCCATTCTGGGTACCACGTTTTGTCATGAAGACCTGTCTTCATCCTCATAATATAAGCTGTCATCGCTACTTTGTCAAGCCTTCCGTTCATAATGGTAGTCCGTTCCTATTATTTAACATAAAAAAAGACCCCCGAAGGGGTCTTTGTGAAGTATATAAGCGATTGCTTACATTAAGTTGTCAACAAGAACTCTTCTGTAGTAGCGGTTCTTATTAGGATCAAGATCTCCACCGCCTTGGTCTGTGCCTTCCGCAAATGGGTTAGCAACCATACCGTAACGAGTCTTAAAGCCAATTTTAGGTTGGAATGTATCCTGACCTACGGCTCTGACCATTTGTAGAGGTACATATGGACAATAGAACAGACCTGCGTCGTATGCTGAACTACCTTTGTATCCTGCAACGTAGAAGTGTCTGTCACTTACGTTTGCTGAATAAGGGTCAACGTACACTTTGATGCGTCCGTTTAATGTTCCTGCAAGTGTGGAACTATTGTCATCTGGAAGTAAGTTTGAGTTTCCAGCTAAAGCAGGTGTGTAATCAAGTACACCAGCCATTGATAGAGCAGAAGCTACGTCTGCAGAACATATTAGAATGTTCCCTTTTCCACGACGAGTTTCATGCCCGATTGCGTTCATGTCTCTTTCGATCTGGAATAGAAGACCTTTAAACTTCTCAACTGACCATCTACCGTTGGAGTCAACGTCTAGGTCAAATACACCTGCAGTTGCTGTGTTGTTCTGTGCACCAGGTCTTGCGACTTTGTATACAGATCTTACAACTTCACGGTTGATTTCAGCAAGAACCTCTGTTGAGAGGATGTTTGCCAATTCTGACTCAGCGTCTAAGCCGTGAACTGCCTTAAGGTCTTGTGCTAGTTCTAAACTGTACTCAGCTTTGAGTGCTCTGGACTTCGCAGTCACAGTAACTTTCTCAATACTGAAGTTCATTTCAGCGAACTGGTTACCACTAGCATCACCTAATGCTTCAGCTTCTGCTGTAGGCATTCCGTCTGATGTGTTGTAAGTTCCAGATGCGTTTAGAAGTCCTGGGTTAGATCCAGACTGTGCTGTTCTACCTAGGTCACTAGCAGCGTTCTCTGCTGAGAACTCTGTGTCTGCTTCGTTAAAGAATGCTTCGGATCCAGCTGTACGGTTAGTACCATAGCGTGATCTCATCGCAAAGATAAGACCTGTTGGACCTGTCATTGGTTGTACCCCTGCAATGTCATAAGCAATAAGCTTAGGCATTGATCTCCTGATTAGGGAGATTAAAACTGGGTCAAAACCTGCTACAGGACCTGTAGCTGTGGAACTACCACTGAAACCTGCAGTACCAGCAGACATTGTGGGAGCAGCTTCGTTAAGAACGCCAGCTTCTTCCCTTAAAAATCTTTCTTGGTTTTCTAGCAGGACTGATGTAACAGCCTTTCTATAACCATCTTTGATATTGTCTATCTCAGAGTGCTCTAGAATGGGTGCCCATTTTTCCTGCAATGATTCTGAATTAAACATTGCGTTTTTCTCTTGGAAAAAATAGATTTACTTATTATAAAATCACCTTGCCCAACGGCTTAGTGCACTAGCATATGCATTCATTGCATCACCAGTTACTTCGCCACCCTCAATTGCAACGTCATCGGATTTCTCCTCAGCAGATGCAGGTTTGGTTGAGAAGTAAGACTCTTTAAGAGTATTAACTTTCTCACGGAAGGCTTCTTCATTGTTAAACTCAACAGCTTCAGCAAGAGAGTGTAGTTTCTCCTTCTGTGTGAGGGAGAGACCCTCGCTTAGCTCATTCACAATCCCATTCTTGATATAGCTGCCGACCTCTTTTGAGAGATCAACATTCTCTTCGATTTGTTGGTTGAGTTTTTGCTCCATAGTATCGAGTTGCTTAGTCATCTCATCAACTAAGTCAACTTTTTCGTCGGGAAGATCAATATGATTCTCGACAAAAACTTGTTTGAGACCAGCCATGACAGACTCTGCCATTTCGGTTTTGATTCCGTGCTCAATTGCGAGTTCGTTATCCTTAATCCAAGAATCCACATGGTATTTAAGGGTCTCGTCAACCTTTTCTGCAAGCTCGGACTTCATAGTCTCGACTTCTTCTTCTAGGACTTTTGCATAATCAGTATGCATACGCTCTAGTTCTTCGTTTATACGGGAAACAACTGCTGCTTCGAAGATAGTCTTTGCTTTCTCTTTAAACTCTTCTGATAGGTCTTCACCTTCAGTAAGAGCAGCAACGTCAGCAGAGAGATCGATCTCGATAGTTTCAGTGTCCGCAGGTGTTTCAGCAATAACCTCACCTTCAGGTTCTAGACCTGCTTGTACGTCTCCTTTTGTACTAAACTCTGCCTTCTGGCCAGAAGCAGCAGATGGTTTTGTTTGAGGAGGTGTAGCAGTAGGACCGCCACCAGTCTTGTACTTATTGGAATCGTCAGTAGGTTTAGAGTTCTGAGGTGTAGGTCCACCTAGATCTTGATAACCACCTTGTCCAGGAGTTCCACCTTCACCTTTGGGTTGTGGATCACCAGGTTTGGCGTTTTTGGTCACTGCATTTTCATCAATAGTTTGTTCATTAGACATTGTTGTCTCCCTCTGCGTACAATTTTGGTTATTTGCTATAGTTATTTATAACTTATAGACTTTTTAAGAATGTATCGAATGCGGAAATCTTCCTTTCTGAGATTTGAGATGCGGCTGCGTTGTTAATTCTGTCCTTAATTGTCTCCAATTTCTGTTCAGATACACCACTTCCAGTCCAAATCCATTCTTTACCTTCTAATATACCTTCCACAAATGCGTCAGGTGCTGATGGGTCTGCTACTATATCAGCAGCAGTAGCTAGTGTGAAGTCATCACACACTACCTTACATCCATTTTGTTCTCTAATAGAACCTAGTCCTCGTGAAGAAACACCAAGTTTGATGCCTTCATCAAGAAGTTCTTTTGTTACACGTCCCATAGGAGTATCAAGTATGCGTGCTTTACCCACATAGTTGTTACCTTCTTGTCTAAGAGATGTGATTAAATGTGATACACGATCTAAGTTTATGGTAGGACCTTCTGGATGACCGAGTTCTCCCATTGCACGACCCTTTTTAATATAACCTTCGTTATATTTTTCTACCTCTCTATTGAGAGTTTCCATTGGATACATGCGTCCGTTACGGTTTTTGATAGCACCCTGTAGAAATACACCTTCGATAAAGGTTTTGCGTTTGCTCCCCTTACCTTCGGTTATTACTTTGGTATCATTTATCGTTTCCGTTATCAGTTTCATCTGGTTTTACCTCGGTTTCGGTGTCATCTGACGGTTCTACAGAACTAGGAGTTCCATCTGCTTCCGCATCAACTTTCGCTGCTTCTATTTCGTCGCTCTCGTCTGGATTTTCTGGCACCTCTGGAGTAGGTGTAAACATTTGCTTACCCACTTCTTGTTTCATGGAGTCAATAGAGTCCATGGCCAGTTCCTTCATACGGGAATCAACGTAATCACTAAGATCTTTTCCACCACCGAATACGGTGTTAACAATATCAATTGAGCTTTGAGAAGGCATAATTATAATCGTATAATACTATTTAGATATCTCCCTTTTTATAATCTTTAGGATCCACTCCTGGTTCCTCTTCCACTGGTTCAGGTTCGGGAGGTGTCGCTGCTAATTCCATCTGCATTTTCTCAAGTTGAGCAATTTCTGCGGGTGGAACCACAAGACCAGCTTCGATTTCAGCCTGCATCTGTTCGTCTATTTCACCGAATTCAGCATCAGTCTGCTTAAGTATATAGCGTCTCATGTACTCAACACTAAAATACTTACCTACGAAAGGATCCATTTGAGCAAGAAGTGCCATCCTTTCGTTCATTACTTCCTTCTCTTTCATTTCAGAGAAGTAGTTGTCAGCAATGAAGTTGTATTGGATGTGCTCTTTAAACTCATCCCACTCATCAAGTGAGATAACACCCTTAAGAATCAACTGAGTCTTAAGAATATCATTAAAGAGATCCGTAAATTTCTTACGGAGTCTTACTATAAATTTCTGGAACTTAACTTCGTCTCTAGTGATTTCTGCACTACGTCCGATGTTAAATGAACTTTCGCTTTCTAATCTAGACTCAGGAACATTAAGTGCACGGTAAAGTTTCTTCTGGAAGTACTTAACATCTTCTAATTCACCTAGGTTTTGTCCACCTGGTAGTGTAGAAATTTCTGTACCTCTTCCACCTTCACGTCTTGGTAACCAGAAGTCCTCCAACATGGACATGAACTTCTTGTCGTCACGGATTTCTCCTGTGTCTGCATTATATACTAACTTATTCCTATAGCGAGACATAACCTCACGGAGGTATTGTTCTGCCTTTTGCTTAGGAAGGTTTCCTACATCAATGTAGAAAATTCTTCTTTCAGGTGCACGAGAAAGTCTGTATATAACTAGACTATCCTCAATCATACGCAACTGATTAAGTGCTTTAATTGCTTTGTGAAGATGTGAAAGCACATAGTTACGTTGCATATCCATCTGTCCAGAGTGGACATAGGTAACTGCATCGGGTGCGATTTTTACACCATTATTCTCGTATCCTTTTAATCCTTTAGGAGAATATATGTAATATTCTACGGACTTAGGTACGATACTTGTAACCTCAGGATCTACTACTCTCTGTCTATCCTTAGGTTTGTCAAACTCTATAACTTTTTTGATCTTTCTAGGATCAATGTAACGTAGTTCTGTAATTCCAAAGGCAGGATCGTTAACATCAATCATTTTATGATAAAAAAGTCTTCCGTCGATGTACCACCTACGGAAAATGTCGTATGCTTTTCTATCAAAATCTAATAAAACAAGAACGTTTTCGAATTCATCTCGAATAACGTTCTTTAAATTCTGACTAATTTTTAAATTTTGGAGGTCAATATCAACAGGGTGATCATTTAGATCTCCTGCTATTGCTTCGTTTACTACATCGTTGATAGCACTGTCTGCTTCTGGATGCAGAGACATTTCTCTGTATCTTCCTATGAGATCAGCTTCGCTTGCTTTGTTAGCAGCGTCACCCATCTCAACGTATTGACCAAAATAACCACCTGCAGCTATTGGACTCGCAGCGTCTTCTGATTCTTTACGCACAAAAGAAGGCTGGGTTCCCTTTGCAGGAGCCTTAGCCTTCTTTCGATCAAGCGAATAACCAAATAATTGAGACATCAATATACCCGTTTACTGTATCATAACATATTTATTTAGGGAAGTAAACTATCCCTATGCTGTAGGAGGTGTGTTAGTTGTACTTGTCTCTTCTCCCTTAATTGGTAACCAGTATTGTACTTGGAACTCAACTGTGTACTCTTCTGGAGTATCATTTGTTCCCCAATCTAGATCCAATGCGGATATGTTTGATGGCCAGATGCCTTCTAGTGTAGCCTGTTTGATGATTTCACCATCTCTTGATAGTTGATCAACAATTGCTCTACCCATGTACTCACCAGTACTCTGAGCAGAAGATCCATTGATCTTATACTCTTGTATGGTTTGTGCCCATGTTTCCATCTGTTGTCTAATTGTAAATCCTTCGTCGTTGAGAACAGTTACTGACCATGGTTCGTAAGTTCTGTCTCCTGCGATTTTAAGTTGACGACCTCTAAAAGGTACTTCTACAACTCCGATAGTTGATGCAGGGAAACTTGCTGCCTTTACCATGAACTGTGTAAGTTCATCTAAAGAAGTAGTTCCTTGTCCCTCATTGTCTTGAGTGGATGTTACTAAAGCATCATTTACTGGTTGTAGTGGTGTTAGCTGAGTCTTAGGTAAGTAGATACTAACCTGAAACAGGTTAGGTCTTGCCATTTCAGCGAACTTACCTCTAAATTGATCAATCGACTTAGCGTATGGTGCGGTTGTTGCCATTGCTATTTACTCCTGATAAGTTAAACGGGTTAATTAAGATACGATTTCAGAGAAACTAGCACCTGTTCTAGTTGCAGTGAATTGTAATGTGATAAAGTTAATAGACCTTGTAGGCTTAACAAATATCTCTGCGAAGAATTCTCCACGGTCAATAGCATCAGGTGGGTTGTTGCTACTGTCACAAACAACTAAGAAATCAACGATTCCTCTTCTTGATTGTACTCCACGAAGGAAAGGATTAACTATATTTTTAAATCCTTGTCTGGTGAACTCATCATTCATCTCGAATAACTGACTCTTAGCAGCTACTGAGATTGCTCTCTCAATCACTAAGAACAGACGACGAACATTGATTCTATCGAATGCACTTGCTATTCCTTGTGCAGTTTTGTCTCCGTAAAGGATGACTCCTTGTCCAGGGAATGAGCAGATTGGGTTGATACGAGCAGAATATAAACGATCTCTGTGATCTTTTAGAGGTGAGTATGCTAATTTAATAGCGTTTCTCAATTGTCCTCTGTTAAATCCTGCAGGTGAGAACCATGCTTCTTGGTTAAGAGCAGTGCTCAATGTTAGACCTGCAACGTCAGCATTACATGGTAAGTATCTATATTTATCGTTGTACTTGTCATAAATGTACTTATAGTTATTATCAAACACACCGTATGATGTGGAAGATAATGCTTCGAAGAACTCAATTACTCTGTCTACGACAGTATTAACTGAAGGAACTCCGATCACTCTATCTCTAGGAGGAGATATGAATGCCATGCAGTCCTTACGAGTAGCAGCAAGGTCAAGCATCTTCTGTGCTTTTGCTGTGCTATCTGTTAGGTTACTCATTGCAGGACCTTGGAGAATGTAATCAATCTCTTCTGTCTCTGCGTCAGAGTATAAGTCGTAAGAATCGAATAACTTATCCTTCTCTAGTGTGTATCCATCTACTCCACCACGAAGACTGTACTTAACAGTAGAAGAATTGTAAGTGTATAGTAGAGGAATTGCTATTGGGTTTGCACCAGTTGGATCATCTTGTGACTTAAGAGAATAAGTGTTCTTAAGTAAATCGTACTTGCGGTTAGTAACTGCATTACCGATATCACCTGTAGCATTACTATCAATATCAAAGACAGTATTTGCTTCGTGTGAACCCCACCAGATATATCTGGAGTTCTGTTTGATAACATCCTTATAATAGATGTTAGCACCTTGAGGTGACTTAGCGTCAGATCCCTTAGATACATCTAGGAATTTCTCAAGAATAGATCCAGGAACTCCTGTGATACCACCGTCACCATCGATGACTAAGATATGCATTAGGTCTCTGAATCCACCACGGTCTGATGCGTACTCAGAAGTACCAGGTCTAGGAGCAATTGCTGACCATTTCTGGTTAGGACCATAGAAGCGAGAAATATACTCTTGCTCTATTCCTGTGATAGTTACGCTATCACCATCGTTCTCTCCAGATGTAACTGTAGAAGAATCCTTAATAATTTGGTTTGCTGCAAAGTTTGTTGATCCTTCGTTGTGTGCAACAGTCAAACGACGTTGTATTTTCTCCACAACTGCAGAGTCACCTGTAGCAGAACCAGGAGATCCACCACTGTTTGCTAGTTCTGTGAATGTATCACCAACTTCTAGGTAGTCAGAACCAGTGTCATCAACTGATAACTCAATCTTACGAGAAGAAGCATCATAAGCAATGATCTTACCAGTAACGTTACCTGCAACAGCAGTGTAGAAGTTATCTGCTTCGAATCCACCAACTAGGTTGGAACCTGCTTCGAAGGTTACTACTAGAGAGTAACTAAAGACTTTAGAATATGTGTTAGTAGCACTTACGCTAACACCAGATCCTGCTGTAAATTTCCACTCATTACCTGATGGAGGAGAAGATAACCAAAGTACTTGGTCAGGACCAGCGTCAGTAGCAACAACACGGATAGAGTTTCCGTAAACACCAGGAGTTCTTGCTGCCCATTTCCAGTTATTTGCTGCCTCTTCCGTAACGGCTTCGTAAGTAGCAATGTTCTTAATGATAGGTGGCGTAACACCTGTGGAAGTTTCTTCGTTGATTGTTGTCTTATTAACTGTAACTGTCTGAAGTGTTACCGCACTTCCGTTAGTATGAGCAGCAGCAGTTGTTCCAAGAGCACCACGAGTAACGGTTAGGTCATTTGTTGCAATAGCAGTGACCTGTAAAATCTCAGAGTCGATCAAGATGTAACTGTTATTCTGTACACCTAAAGTAGCAGCAGAAGTAACTGTTAAAGTTGTATCAGAATCACTGTAAGTACCACCTTCATTAACTGTAGAAGCAGATCCTGCAGGTTCGATCAATGCGATTTGAGAAGATGCAGCGTGAGATACAGCAGATGTGCTCCATGCTCCACGAGTAACAGTAATGTCTAGACCAGAGATAGCAGTAATCTTAAGAATTTCAGCATCGATTTTAAGATAATCGTTAACATCAAATCCAGTTGCAGATGTAACTGTTAGAGTTGTGTCTGTAGCGTCGAATGTTGTCTGTGTTATTTGAGTAGCGTCAATAGCATTCTTTAGAGATGCATTGTCGGCACGCACTACTTTGACAGATCCACCGTATAGTAGGAACTGTGCAACTGCGAACCAATACTCATAGTTGTAATCATTTGGTTTACCAAATGTAGCAATTAGTTCTCGTTCTGAAGAAATTGTCTGAACCTCTTCTACAGGTCCTTTCTCAAATGCACCTGCTATAGCAGCTACATTATCCACCGTTGCATTGGTGGTATGAGACAGATCTCTTTCTAGTACGACAACACCTGGTGATGCTTGTGTTGATGCCATCTTTAATATCTCCTTGTGGTCATTACTTGGATGCTCTAATTATTTATTAAAAGGTACTTTTCCACTGGGGAAACTTAGCGGAAACTACCAATCTGGATAATCTGCTAGGTAAGGAGGTAAAGGTCTAGGTCTTCTTTTATTCTTCGTAACTCTAGTTATAGTACAGACTTTGCACTCATACGAAAAAGCAGAGGGTATTGCACCTCTGTCTTTACGAGTCATATAAAAATCTTCTAATAAATTCTTTTCATGTCCACATGTCTTACATCTTCTCTCTTTAAATAATAAATGTTCTAACTCAATCTGGGTCTGTATATCAGTATATGCTTCCATCATGAGAGGTATTCCCACATATAAGATCTATTTCCATACTCATCCATGACACCACCAGTGTTATCTGTCTGCCATACATCACCATCAACAACCTCTACCTCCTCACCTAGACCATCATCAACAAATCCAAAGGGTGCCATGTCTTGTTCTATACCTTCCCTTTGCTCTTTATACATTCTTGCTCTTACATCGGAGTCGTGAAGTTCTTTAAAATAATCGGAAGTTGCGAGCCAACTAAAAATAACCAAGCACATAGCAAGATCATCATTACAACCGTCCTCTGCTTCCCATGCTTGTCCTTTTTGGATGAAGGTTGTGAGTTCTGAGATGATGTCATAGTCGTTTAGTAATAATTTGTCGTCTTCTAGTAACTGTTTTAGGTTAGAACACCCTGTTTTCTTGACAGTAGTGGACATTTTGACTCCCAACTGTACTTTAGTACCAGAGAATCCTTGTCCTATCACCTGTCCTGCCCTACCACGCATAGCAGACATTAATAGATTATCATATTCTAAGTCAAATTGTAAAATATCTCCTATTTGTGCACCAATATCGTTAACTTCTACCAGAATATACGCATGATTGTACGCACACGCCACATCATGTATGATATTTGGGAACAATAATGGTTTAATTGTGTTATTTCTATACTTTGCTACCAACTGATAGGGTATTGTTGACGTATCTATCACACAGAAGGCACTATAATCCTTAGTTACACCTCTTGCAACGTCCACAGTAATAGTATATTGATGTCCTTCCTCTGGTTTTATATAAACATCCAGTCCTTTATTGCTAGTAATAGGATCTTCATAGGTCATAGTCCTCAATTTGGATGCTGATATCAATGTATCAACAGATCCTAGGAACTCACACTCAAACTCAACTCGGAATTGTTCTTCCGAAGTGTTGGCTATGGTCTGTTCTTTCCATACATCGTCTCTACCAGGCACCTGAGACCAGTGAACCTCCGTAGTTGTGTACTCGTTCTTACCTCTCTCGGCATCATGCCAGAGTTTGTAGAACATATTCATCCCGTGAGGGGTAGAAATGATAATAACTTTTGTTGATTTACCAGAAGATATAGTAGGATACACAGAACTGAAAAACTGGTCAGCAATATGATTCGGAATGAATGCGAATTCGTCCAGAAATATAACGTTAAAGGACATACCCCGAACAGCACTAGCAGAAGTAGAAGCAGCGAGGATTTTACTTCCGTTTTCCAATTCGAGTGACCCTTTGTTCCATCCGACAATACCCTGTTGCATCCATTTTGGGAGATTCTCATAAGAAAGTTGTAAGCGACCCAACATTTCTCTTGCAGTGGCTGCTTTGTTTGCGAGGATTGCGACATTTAC
>Ga0163180_10000214_pt1 | contig 33271 bp, 37 predicted proteins | sample AtlANTMetagenome_2_FD_109647 | JGI IMG/M metagenome (GOLD analysis project Ga0163180, IMG submission 109647) | Marine eukaryotic phytoplankton communities from the Atlantic Ocean - Atlantic ANT 4 Metagenome | ecosystem: Environmental > Aquatic > Marine > Oceanic | place: North Atlantic Ocean...
ATATAAAGATTTTTATCTATTCTTTCTGAGCTGAGCGAATCTTTTTGGTGCTTTTCTTTCTTCTCTATTTTTAGATTCATTTGCATCAACTTCCCAATCAATGTCTTCAAATGTTGGATTAAATGGTGGTGGATTTATATCTTCATATACACTATTTCTTGTTTCTCCAGAAGTTAGTTGATTATATTCATCTCTCATAACATAATTTTCTAATTTTAATCGAAGATTATTTTTCCATTCTTTTTTTAATCCTAATGCATCATTTTCAAATTTATCTGGCAAACTGTAATATACAGCTCTTAATTCTACTATATCAAGTCCTTGTTGACTATATTTTATCTTAAATTCTGCTGGCGATAATTTTTTCAACATATTTTTAGGCATTCTAATCAACCAAAGAATCTTTTTATACCATATATGTCTTGCTAATTTTTGTGCTAATCTTTCATTTCCAATTTTTTCAAGTAATTCGTCTTTCAAATCTTTTAAAGATGTTTTCAAAATATTCGAAGGAACAAATCCTCTCATAATTTGTAATGCTTTTTCATTATCACTTTTTTGAATGTCATCCCATTTTTTTCGTTGTACATTTAGACGTTCTTGGTATTCAGGATGTGATTTTTTTTCCAAATCTAATTTTTCAAGTTCAGGACAATCATCCATCTCATTTTCTAAACACTTTTCTATTGCTTTTTTAATTTCTTCATCAATTTCATCAAGCGTTTTTGTAGATGCGTTATTAGTTAATTCATTTCTCAAATATGAAGCACTATTTTCTAAATCATATAATTTTTTTTGAAGATTTTCTGCTCTTTCCTTTTCTTTTTCTGCAAATCTTTTAGATATTTCTAATTCCTTTTTACAGTTTTCTAATTCAGATTTTATTTCTTGTTTGGACTTTTCTACATTATTATCTTCGTGTTTTGATTCTTCGACTCCTTCTTGTTTTGACTCTTCAACATAATTATCTTCGTGTTTTGATTCTTCGACTCCTTCGGGAATTGTTGCCAACGAATTATCTATTTTGGACTTAATTTGTGTTAATAGTCCGGCAGGTAACATACCTCCTTTAGATTTTTTTACACTTCTCTTTTTAAGTCTAAAAGTTTTCTTCATTATTAATGAATAAAGACATATTAATTTATTTTGAATTTGTCAATTTAACCATAACTTCTCTATTTTTGTTTATTGGTAAATAACCTTCAATTGTTTTATGTATTTCTGGAAATGGTATGTTAATTTTGATATCTTTATCATTTTTAACATAATCTTTCAAAATATTGAATAATTGTTTTATTGGATCGTAAATGATAGTTAATTTTAATTCTGTTAGTTTTGTTATGATTTTCTTTACTTCTTCTTGTTTCTCAATTTTATTTCTTTTCATAATATTTTGTTAAAATATTTTTAAAAGTTATATATTACTTCACATAAGATATTTAGAATACATAAGATTGTAATAATCAATACACTTCTCGTTATTGTGTAAAGGTATTAAAGTAAATAGGAAGCTTTTGGTAATTATTTTTAAGTTTTCGAAATCTTTTTGTGAAAACTTATTAATAAAGAAATTTTTGAAAATATTTATCATCTTATCTTTGTATTCTAAATTTATGTTTTTGGATAATAAAATTTCATCATAACCAATCAATGATTGATAAATTTTTGACCAATCGTAAAGCCAATCTCCACACATTGTTAAATTATTTCCTAATTTTCCTCGCATATCAATAAATTTAATTTCTCCATGATTATTGACAATGATATTTGTAAATACTGTATCACCATGTATAATAGTTTTTTTACCACAATTACTTTTTTCATAATTTTTAAGTTTTTCCAATAATTCTGTATATATTTTTTTACTATTTTCATAAAAAGAGTAATCATAATTTGCATATCTTTTTTCTAATTTATTTGCATAATTATCGTATATATTTACATCATCACTCGATGATATTTGATGTATTCTGCATATAGAATTCAACACATTTATAAAATTATCTTTTGTTAACAATTCAGATAAATAAATATCTGTTAAGGTTGCCCCAGCTATTTTTTGAATTGTAATAGATTGTTCATTACCAGAAATATAAACTGGAAATAGTTCTTTTAAACCATTTGGTATATTATTATAATAAAAATATTCTCCTTTCAAATCACCTTTCTTTGTTATAGTTTGTGTATAGTTTGTCTCTATTGTGTGAAAGTCTCTTGGTTCTATTTTAGTATTATAATATCCCATTTCTCTTTCTAGATCATCAAAACAACTTAAAGCTAGATCGTCAATATAAAAATCAGCATTTGGCTTACCGAAATATATTTCATCATATGGAATATCAAATTTTTCTAAAGTATTGAATGTTAATTTTCCTATATCTGCATTTATTTTACCAATATTTCCGTTATGCGTTTTCATTCTTCTAGCAGTGTATATAATTATTGTATTACCCAAATGTTTCAAATGTTTTAAAAAGTTAATATTTTGTTCTATTGGTTTTACACTACTATAATCATTAGCAATAGTGGGAAATGTGACTAAAGTATTGTCAAAATCGAAACAAATCCTTTTATTAGTTATAGAGTCGTTATTGTTGTTGTTAAAAATTTTGAGTTGTAATGGTGTTCCTAAACAAACATAGTCTTTAATCTCTATTTTTTTGTTTTTAAAAATATGTTTATCTTTCAGCATTTCATATATTACTACACTTGTATAAAATTCTGATTTTTGAGTAATATTTTCTCTAATAATTTTTGAAGTATATGTTTTTAATGTTTTTATCGACGCGAAACCATATGCTCCGGTACTTGCGTTATTTGATATTTTATCTTTTTCTTTAATATCAATAATTTCATTATTATTGTTTAATTTTAAATACGAATAAATTGGTTTACTATTGAAATCTTCGAATGAAAAAACGCAATTATCCCCGTTCCATTGTGTAATTACATCCGTTTTATACCAATTATCGCTATCTAAACAAAGTATTGGTATATTTCTTTTTTCATCTAAATTATCAAGTGCAATATCAATAGTTTCGGCAGCACCTCTTGTATTATTCTCAATAACATAAAATTTGAATACTATTTCAGGATAGGATTTTCTTAAAAAATCTTCGAATCTATATTGAACATATTCTTTGTTATATGGAATATATATATAATCTACATTTGTCAAGTTTAAATTATCTAATAAATATGATATAATTGGTTTACCATATAAATTTATTAGTGCTTTTGGTTTTCTATATCCATTGTCTTTAAATCGTTTACCGATGCCGCCAATAGGTATTATCACAATCATAATTTATTCGAAATAATTGTTAAAATATGAATTTTAAAATTGATTCTCTGTTGAGTTGGCACCTTGGATTGATGTACTATAATTATCACCCATTATTGCAGTTAACTCTGCATCTACTAGCTCAGCTCCACTAAACGTCTGATGTTTCATAATATCCAATCCCAAATCTTTTTGTTTATCTTGAATATTATTAACATACGCGAACATTGAATTTTCTTTATAACTTTTAGCAAATTGTGCAGCCGCTAATCCGTTTAAATGATATCCTGCTAATGTTATAAATGACCACGAATATCCTAATTGTCCAAGTATTTGATGATATTCTTTTAAATCGCCAACAGTTAAGCCAGATTCTCCCCAATTAAATGATGGTGACGTATTAATTGCTAAAAATACCTTGTCTTTGTCAATACTATCTGCAAATTTTTTAGCATCTTCTATTGAAGGTGAGTCTAATTCACACCATAAAACATCAACATATGGTTCCATAGCTTTTGCGCGAGCGATTGCATAATCTAATCCACAATCTACATGATAGAATCCTTCAACAGTTCTTGATGGTTTCCATTTTGTTGAATTTTTATAACCATTCCATTTTGGTTCATTTTTATCATTTCTATGCATTTCTGTCGAATATGGTGTTTTACCTAATAAAAATGGCTTATCAATTGGATCAATATTTGTTTCAATCAAATTAGCTGCTTGAGCATCTGTTCTACCAATAATTAAAGTTTCTGTTCCTAAAATATCACATTGCAGCCTTGCTGCTTTTAGTCTATTAATTTGTTCTTGCGTGGAACATAATATTTTACCGTTCATGTGTCCACATTTTTTGGCACCAACCTTTTGATCTTCAATATGTATTCCTGCTGCTCCTGCATCTACAAACATTTCAACCATTTTCATAACGCTACTTGGACCACCGTGTCCAGTGTCTGCATCTGCAATTATTGGTGAATAATAATCAATATTTGAAATGTTATCGGGATTTCTGCAATTCTTTTCAAATTGCTTACGATCATGTAAAACTTGTCCTCTGAATAATTGTTCCACTTTATTAGGTACTGAATTGTAAGGATAATCTGCTAAATCAGGACCGTGTAACATATTACTGCTTTCTGTTGATGATGTTTGCCAGCCTGAAACATAAACAGTGTTCAAGTATTTGCACATTTGTGTCATTTGTACAACATCTAAAGCTCCAAACGTATATTCGCATGTATTTGTTTTTTTTGCATTTTCTAATATATTCCAAAATTTTTGTGACATTACATTGGACATTTTTTCAATTGGCTCATATGAGCCTTGTAGACGGACAACTGTTTCGGGATTCCAAGTGCGTTTAACGTTTTTAAATCTGGGTGACGCAAACCATTTCGCTATATTTGCAGCTCTATTATGCAAATTCATGTTTAATATTAAATATACATATTAATTTATATAATTTATAGGCAATAACAATTTTTATTAATCTAATCAAGTGTTTTTGTTTTATTTAAACTATGATATAACTGTTCAATACTTAAATTACCTTTTTTTGAACGACGGATTGATGAGCGATATCGACTCATTTTATGAGCATTGAATGGATTAAAGTTCAATTTGTCAACATTTAAATGTATTGTATTTTCTTTATCGTGAACACCTATTCCCAATGATGGTACAATATCATCTATTAATTGAAATGAAAGCATTTTGATATTTTTGAATTCTTTTAATTCTCTGTAATAATTTGAGTCTGCAAATTTAGGCATTCCAAATGCAAACACATGAAAATTTATGTTTGAATGCTTTTTAGCTAATTTATGACAAATAAGTATATTCTTTGCAGCTGCACTTGAATGTCCACATAAAAATACATTCTCTTCGGCTGAAATGAACTTATGTATTTTTTGAAATTCTTTTTCTGAAATTATACGTATTAGTTTATTGTAATATCCACGATGAATCATTCCATTATCGCAATCCATATGCTGAATTAAAGCAAATTTGAAATTTTCAACCCAATCTCTAAAATTTGTTGTTCCTCTACAGGTTATTATTAAATTTTCATTTTCATCATAAAACATTTTTATTCCATAATGTTTTGGTAAATCGATGAGTGATGTAATCTCATTGTTTTCTTTATATGATAGTCCAGTATATTTTGAAAGTTTGTTTAAATTTGGTGTTAATGAAATACTATTAGTCAAAAAAATCAAACTATGAATGAGCAAATTCTTTATCCCAATCATATATTACTACTACTTAATCTGATACAATCGGTTATTTTAAAGGGCGCGTTTTTATATTATTGGAATAATTCTTTTTATATAGATTTTTTTTCGTTATTTTTACAAATATAACTTTTTTTTAAACAATACTAAACGCGTTTAACTTTTTTTTAATAATACGCATTTATGCGTTTAAAAATAATACGTATTATTTAGTATAACACATAATTGATTGATTATATAATAAAGTAATTTATAAAATGATTCCGGTTGATTCTATGAAAAGTTTTCGAAATAAATCAATATGTAAAAATCAGTGTTATGATACAAAACAAGATTCATTGGACAATAATTTAAATATGGAGGAAAATCCTAATATTGCATTAAAAGAAGAGCTAAAAAAACATTTATATGAATCAAATAAAAATAAAATAAAATTATCAAATTCAACTCCTATGCATTATTGGATTAGAGATTTGGAAATAGAGGCGCATAAAAAAGCTTTAACTGGTGAGGGGCGCATGCCACATTCTCCAATAATGCGTAAAACATGTACTCAAAATTTGTGCGATAATGTTCGTAATAATGAAAAATGCGGGTGTGCTTATTTTTTCAATATGGGGAGGTCACACATGTAATTGTGGCATTCGTCACGAATCATGATTTTTAAATACAAAATTTTAAGCAACACAATATCGTATATTATCGTATATAGAATCTTGTTTATCGCATAAATGCGAAAAATTTTTAAGCAACGAATTTTTGGGGGGGGGAATTTTTTTTTTAAATAATATCCATATATGCTTAACATGCTTTTTTAAGAAAAATATGGTAATATAGGGGATAATATCTTAACCTTATTCTTAAGGTGCTGGGAGCGTATTATGCGGTATATATGTATATAGAATGCGTTGTATATAGTATTATTATTTTTTTATTAAATAATATAATTTCAATAAATATATATATACCCCCCCCTAAAAAATAATGTTAAAAATAAGCAATATAAAAAACGTATAATAGCGCATATTGTTAAAATAATGCTCCTATTATGCGGTTAGAAATATTGCTTATTCTAACAAAATAAGCAAAAACAATCAAAAATCAGAGAAAACCATTATTTATCAGATTTTGTCTAAATCTTACATAAGGTCCAAGTTTTAGAATTCTTGTAGAGACTGGTTCACTGAATACAGCTGCTCTAAAATCATCATCATTTGTTATTCTTATAATATAATTAACGATATTTTGATAACTATTGTGTTCTTTATATAACATATTTAGGCGTTCTTTGTCATAGTCATTGAAATAAAGACCATTTGCGAGAGTTATAGGTTTTAACAAGGTTCTTTTGTATATTTTTTCTTTAATTGAATATTTAAGATTAATTATTTCTGGTCTTACACTAAAAGGTGAATATTGCCAAACGAGTCTAAATACTATATTTGGGCAATTATATTTTGCCAAAATATGACTAATATTTGAATCTAAATATAGCGCATAATGCGCCATGAATGTAAAATGTTATTGCATATGAAATAAATTGAAATACTAGTTCATTTTTTTGAAAATTTTATTTATTTACCAAATGAGCATTTTGGTGGATTAGTTTTATGTACATTTTGTAAAGTGGAACCAAATTTTTCTCTATGTTGAAAGAAAAACAGGTTTTTAGTAGCATATGCATTAAATTTTTTTTGATTAATGATTTCTGCTATCATTTTGTCACCTGGTTGATCATACATTGGTATTGCATCTCTAACAATAATTTTGGCAGCTTTTTTTCTAAGTGCAATCGCGGATCGGCATAGTGGTCTTTTGGGGATTGTCCAATATTTATTATTAATTAATGATGCTTGTAAACAATAGTCATGACATTTACTAAAGTTTAAATATTCCCAATCATGTGGAATATTTTTAATAACTGGTTCAAGAACTAAATTCATATGTTTAACCGAAGTATATGTATTAATATTGATATCGTCTTCAAAAATGAGAATGCTTTCATGATTTGAATTGACAAATTCATCATATACATGCATTGCAGAATAATGACAACATATTCTTCCTAAATTTAGTTTTTCATGATAATTTGGAGTAATAAATTTTTTTTTAATAAAATCATCATGGTTAAAGTTTGTTCTAAGAAATGCGTCAAAAAAGGTAACTTTTTTGATATTCCATTTATTAAAAACCTTTTTCATATGATTTTTTCTTTCTGGTAAGCAAATACAAACAATAGAGTCAAAATACTGATCAAGACAGTTTGTTTCTTGTAAAAAAGGAATAGTCAATGGTAATTTAACTATATCTTTAAGTCCATATCCGGGTAAAGAATAAAGAAAACAAAGCAATAAAAATATGATAACAAATAATATTATAAGAGATGGTTTCATCTTGTATTATACAAACATTTTAAGTGTTAGAAATATTAATTTTGTTTATTATTTTTTCAAGACAATCTATTCTATTAGTTAAGTTATTGATTTTTTCATTTTGTTGATATACAATATTTGTTAAATTATTGATATTAGTGTTTAGTTTCAAATTTTTTTTATGTTTATTTGTTGATAAATGTTTTTCATAATGTAATAATCTATTGCATGAGAAATTACACATATTACAAATATATTTTGGTTTAATTTCAGTAGAACTCATTTAAAAAACAAATATTTAAAATCAATTATGTATTACGCATTATATGCGTTTGTTTGATATTTTTTGGCAATAATGAGGAGTATAAATTACATTACCATAACCTTTTTCGTGTTTTAAATGTAATACACTTCCTGCCGTTAATTTGCACTTTAAATCTTGAATATTTGCCTTTTCTATAGTTCCATCTTCAGTGCTATAATATACATTTTTGATTCCATATTTGTTAGCAATACTTTGGCAATATAAGCAAGGCTTCGCATTTGCTAATACATATTCTCCATTGATCTTTCTCCATCTCAGCGACCACATTGACGCCTTTTTCAATCTATTTTTATCGCGTATTCTGCTAATCGCATCCATTTCAGCATGTCTTGTTACTGCATGTTTACATATTTTCGAACATCCTGCTAATCCACTTACACCTATACTTAAAACTTTTCCCGACAATACTATTGCCGCATAATGTGTTGGTAATTTATTGGGAGCCATGAACTACTTTGTCAATATTTTCATAAAACTTGTTAGACAAAGCAGAAACAATGTTATTTTGGCGGCACATTTTGATTAATATTATACTATTCTTTGGTTATACTTATATACAAATATGTATGTTCATTTTTATAGAAAAAAATATTTATAATAATTATATTATGGACAAAATGTCATATCTAATGTTAGCAGTTGCTGTTGTTGGTTCAATATTGATATTGGTTCAATATAATAGAAAGAATCAAAAAGAAAGTTTCCGTGGTGGTGCTATTAATCCAACTGTTGCTATAATAATTGCATTAGTATTATTTGGTCTTATTGGTAGTTTAATTGTGTGGGGTGAAAAACAAATGGCAAGTGGTTTCGAAACTTCTTAAAAAAATTCTATTTTGTTATTTTTATATTATTCAATACAAAATTTTTTTTATAAAAGCTTTAATTCTAAAAGTTTTATTTGAACCAAAAGAATGTGTTTTAACATAATCCATCAATTGGTGTTCAGATATTTTATATGATTTTATGATAGAATGAATATAGTTCATGTCTTTTATTGGTGGTTTTTTTGATTTTGAGTTATAATATTTAAATATGTATGCGAGAGTTTGATTTTTTTCCATATTTCTTTGAATAGAATGATTTACTGGTTTCCAAATAGGCAAACATATTTTTGAAAATTTTGTTGGTTTTTTTGTCCATGCATATGATGTTTTTGCTGCTATACATATAGAGTCTGAAGAATATCCTAACATATCAACATCTGATAAGTGTGATGCAATTTTTTCTAAAGAACTCATGTTATTTGATTTATGAACATAATTAGTATGAATACCATTAATATAGAACATTGGATTTGATTCTACAATGCTTTCAAGATTTGCTTTATTTTTAGCACCCAATAACCAATCGAATGCTTTAAATGGATTTTTGAGTGCTAAATATGTGTCACTATTTATGGGTTCAGAAGAATATTTAACGATATTTTTAAACAATCTGAAATCATTAATTTCCATATTTTTCAAAACAGTCATGGTGTTTTGATTGCATTTTTTTGCAGCTTTTTTAAGTAAAGCGTCTTTAGATGGAAATGGCATTGTATATAATGTGGAATGTTTACGTAAGTTGTATATAGAGCGAATATAAGGATTAATTGCAATCAAAATGATTTTAGTAGATTTTTTTCGTTTAGTTATAAAAGTATTAATTTTTGAAATTAGACAATTTTCTGCTTCATCAACATTATCTATTATGATTAATTGTTTTGGATTATTATTTAAACTATGAATAGTGTTTTCCCATATTGGGATTTCCAATGGACAAATAATATGCCAAACTGGTATATTATAGAAAGATTTAATTTTTTGTGCTAAACGAGTTTTACCGATTCCAGTAGGTCCGTGTATAAGTGGTATATTGTTAGAATCAAGTATATTAATAATACTTTTTTCCATTTTATTATAGATTAACTACTTATTTAAATAGAAATTAGTGTTCATTTTTATAATGTTGTGTTATGAATAATGAATATACTATTGAGTGATTTACCTAAAAACAAAAATGAAATAATTGATGATTCGATATCTCATTGTATGCATTTAGTAGATATAGATTATTTGCGCCCTAATGAAAATGATAAGCCTGATGTTAACATAAATCCTTTTAATTATACAATCAAAGAAAGTGAGACTGGTAATTCTGGTAAACTTGTTGGGCATTTATATAGTTTGTTATTTTTAGAATACCCTGAATATAGTGGTCCTGTATCTTCACATGATTCTAGTGTTGAATTGTCATATGAATATTTGAACACTAAATTAATAGATATAAATTATGAATTTGTAAATATTCCACAATACAATATTGCATATAATTTTGTTAAATTAGATGAAAATGCAAGTATTAAAGAAACAATAGAAATAATACAGGAAAATGTATCAAAGATTCAGAAAATGGGTATAAAATATTCCTTTAAATGGGTTGGTTATACAAAAATGTATAAAAATATATTAGAAAAAATAATTGAAAATATAAATTTATATGATGTCGAAAAGAATAATATTCAAATATTAATAAAGGATTTAAATGTATTGCTTTTAATAGTAGAATCAGATAATAAACATAGAGATTTTGTAAAAAACAATGCCCTAATTTTGAAAGATAAAGAAAAATTATCATTGGTTCAGAAAATAAATAACATAGAAATAAATCTTGATGAATCTGACAATGGATTGTGGATAAAACAATATACAAATAATAAGAAAGTTACAACAAATGGCAAAAATATTATTATAAAAGGAGAAGATGGTTACGATATGTTAGATTTATATTCTAAATTAAGTACTCATAATAATAAGAGAATATTATTGAATATGCAACAAAAAGATGAAATTTCTGAGTTAGAAGATACATATTCTTGTGTAATTGATACGCAATGTAGTGATTATGCATTTGTATGTAGTAAATTATATGGACATGTTGATAGATGTACTGAAAATATGGAAAAAGAAATAAATGAAATTTTACATTTTTCCAAAAAAATGAACCTGCCAATAAGTTTATTAATACAAGATAGAGAAGTATCATTAAACTAGTATAAGGGCAATACAAGAACTATATAGTATACCAGCATGGCTCATTTTGAATATTACAGCACAGTTAGAAACTTGGTAGAATCTACCCGAACATCTCACATTAATATGATTGAAAGAATTTGTGCCGATCTTGGTCAACCCGAAAAATCGGAAGAAATGATTGGCAAATATGTAGATGATTCTTTGAGAATTAAGAAATTCAAGGACAAGCGTCATCCTAAGCGTCCCAAGTCTGGATATATGATTTATTGTGAAAAGCGCCGCCCGGCTTGTAAGGCTGCGAATCCTAAGGCGTCATTTGCTGATATTATTAAGAAAATGGCGAGTGAATGGAATGGTCTTGGAGAAAAGGCTAAGTCGGAATATTCTAATCTTGCTGAAAAGGACAAGCTACGTTACAAGGCTGAATTGGAGGAATACAATGCGGAGATTTATAAATCAAACGTAAGCACTTCAAATTAGTAAAATTTGAAGTATGATAAATTTATAATATAAATTATGAAGGAAGTTGAATCATCATCTAATAATAGTGCTACAAAAGCTTTTGCTAATAGTATTGTTAAAAGACATGATTCAAATAGTTTATTATTATCGAGAAAAAGTAAAAATTTATTAAAATTTGAAAAAAACAAAAACAAAAAAGAAAAAGAAAAACAAATATCAAAAAATAAGAATAATATAGTAATTGGTAATCAGGAGTTATTAGATCATATTGAGTTGTTGAAATCACAGTTAGAAAATGCTGGACTAAGACCTATATCGGAAATAACAAGTTATGAGGATGGGAAATCTAATTTAATTAAGGCTTTAGAAGCTTGTATTGAGGATGATTCTTTTTTTAATTTACAAGAAGTTGATAAATGGGATGATTTTATTAAAAATCATCCAAAATATATTGAAGAACAAGTACAAAAAAATAAATTGTGGGTTGAAGATGCAATGGAACGCGGAAAAGATGCTATAGAAGAACAAAAAAAATATATTCCAGAAAATATATTTGATAATGCTTCAGTTGTAAATTTACAAAATAAAGGATTATCTTTAAATTTGGCAACACGTATTATGCGAAATAGAGCATTATGGTTAATAAGAATGGATGTTAAAGATATTGCCAATGTTCATATTGCTGATTTGAAATTCAAATATAGTTTTACTGGACTTGATATAATAGAATTAAGAGCTTTATATGCATGTTTACCAGACAAATTTGAGCATGATCCCAAAAATGAAAAAGAAAATTGGAAAAACAGTCTTATACAAAGTATAAAAGACATAGAAAATCAAGAAAAAAATGGTACATTGCCAAAAAGATTAATTCGTAATTCAGCTTATAATAATACAAATAAAACGCAAAATATCAAAGTTTTAAAATTTCAAAATCCAATTGCAAATAGTAATTTATTTAGCGAAATTTGTAAAAGAAGAATAGATTAGACATGAGATTCTGGATAATGAATCCATTGTGGGTGTTTAACTTCTTTATAAGATTTAATTTTTATTTTATTCCTAAAATAATCAATTGTTTTTATAAGACCATCTTCTAAATTAACTTTGGGTTCCCAATTTAATATTTGTTTTGCTTTTTTTATACAAGGTTTGCGTTGCATTGGATCATCTTGAGGTAATGGTTTATAACATAACTCAGAATTTGAATTACTCATTTTTATTATTAATTCACCCATTTCTTTAATTGTTTTTTCATTGGGATTTCCTATATTAACCGGATGTGTATAAGTTGAGTTCATTAAGGCTATTAGACCATTAACAGTGTCATCTATATAACAAAAAGATCTTGTTTGATTACCTTCACCATAAATACTAATTGGTTCATCTTTCAAAGCTTGAATTATAAAATTGCTAATTACACGCCCATCATCTTCATGAAGTTTTGGACCATATGTATTAAAAAGACGAGCAATTCGTATATTTACGCCGTTACTTCGATGATAATCCATAAACAAAGTTTCCGCGGCTCTTTTACCCTCATCATAACATGAACGTATACCAATACAATTTACATTACCTTTATATTCTTCTGTTTGTGGAGAAATCATAGGATCGCCATATACTTCGGATGTAGAAGTTAAAAGTATTGTTGCTTTTGTCCTTTTTGCCAATCCTAGAACATTTAATGATCCCAAAACATTCGTTTTTAATGTTTTAATTGCATTATATTGATAATGCTTTGGTGAAGCAGGACAAGCCAAATGATATATTTGGTCTACTTCTAACTTTATGTCATCAATAATATCATGTCTTATAAATTCAAAATTCGGATTATTTCTTATATGACTAATATTTTCCATACAACCTGTGAAGTTATTATCTAAACAAATTACATAATGTTTCATAGCCAAAAGTTTTTCACATAAATGCGAGCCAATAAAACCTGTGCCTCCTGTGACAAGTATTTTCATTTTATTATACTAATAATAAAAACCTCTTAAATTAATAAAAATGAACTAGAATATTGTTTTTAGTGTTAAACGTATTTGAAATCAAAATGTTTTTCTCATTGCCAATAGATATTCAAAATCATATTAATGAATTTAATGATGATTTTAGAGTAATGAAATTGGTTATTATTAGAAATACATTAAGAAATTTGCAAAAAAACAGCATAAATGACGCAAAGAATGAACAATATAAGCAACCATCCTTAAATAAACGAATATCCAATATCAATAATATTATCTGTAAATTGTGTACACATACTTACGTTAATATATGGAACGATGGTGATTACCATAAACCATCATATGAATATATTTGTAAAACCTGTTATGCTGATGTTTCGTTAATAATTTCTACAACAGGGCTAATAAATAGCGCATTACATAATAAGAAACGAAAACGTATTTACAAACACATGAATTAAAGATTTAAATGTACACCATTGTCAATAGGTAAACTAACACCAGTTATGTGTCTACCTTCTGGAGAACATAATAAGGCAACACCTTCTCCAACTTGATCTGGACTCATTGATAAACCATTTGGTGAATATTTTTCTGCCATTTTTTCAACTATATCATTTCCAGTAGTTCCACGTAAATTACCTAGTCTATCCCATGCTTCTGTTTTAGTAAAACCCGGAATTACAATATTACAATTAATGTCAATTGGAGCGCATCTTAACGCAAATAATCGCATTGCATATTCCATTATACATTTCCCGCTACCAGGCATATCATATCCTGGTGAAGGATTGTATTGAGTAGTGCATCCAGGTGATGAAATTCCAATCAATGAACCACCTTTTTTCATACGACTTATTGCCCTTTCACATATATCTATATAAGCATCACCATACATTTTTTGATAAAATCGCATAACACGCATGTCTATTTCGCCATTATTTGGATCGAATAAAGAACCATCTCCAAATGCAAGATTTTTAATAGGATCGGTTAAACCATTCGAATTTCCGGATGTGATACCAATATATTGTCCAGCGTTGTGAACAACAACACCAAGATTATGACTATTTTTATAAGCTAAGTCATAACGTTTGAACAAATTTTTTCTTGTTGATTTTAAAGTAATGTCTCCAGAAAAAAGTTCTACGCGACATTTATATTTATTTTCTAAATATTTAGAACTATCCATTGCAGAATCATAATCACTATTATATGATAATAACAAGTCATATTGTTTTTTTGCTAAAGCTTCAGAAATACCAAAACCAATTCCACGTGTTCCACCAGTTACAATTGCGACTTTACGTCTTAATGCAAAAGCACTAGTCATTTTAATTAAAATACAAAATTTCATTATTAGTCCAATTTTCATTTAGTAATATTAAAGCCAATAACTCTTTATATTTAATATGAGGTTGCTAATACTATTATTGAATTCCGTATATTCGTTGAATAATGGGGCATGGTTTCCAGTAATATGTGTTTCAGAAATTTCTCAAAAGAAACCATTTCCAATTCAATTATGTTATGATGATTATGTAGTATGGAAAAATGGAAATTCTTGGTCAATGGTAAAAGATGTGTGTCCTCACAAATTAGCTCCATTGTCTCAAGGAAGAATTAGCGAAAATAATAATATTGAGTGTCCATATCATGGACAACAGTTTAATGGCAATGGTAAATGTGTTAAAATTCCACAATTAGAAAATGATAAAAAAATACCAGTATCTAACTGTGTTAAAGCCATTAAAACACATTTAGTAAATGATGTATTATGGGGATTTATTCCTTGTGACGAAAATCAAAGTGAAAATGTATTACCAGAAGAATATTATCCAATCTTAAAAACTTTTAAAGAACCTTTTTTTGTTAGAGATTTTCCATATTCTGTAGACATGCTTTTAGATAATTTTATGGATCCGGCGCATATACCTTTCGCTCATCATGGTTTGCAGGGTCATCGTTCGGATGGTTCTCCAATTCCTATGAATCTTAAAAAAAATGATACCAACACTATAGAAGTATCTTTTATTGATAAAATTAATGGTAAAACAAGAAATGGTGTTGTAGCTTACAATAGACCAGCTTATTATTATGCAATGGATGGAGACAAAAAGTTTCTAAACATATTTATGTGTCCAGTCAAGGCTGGTAAATGCAGAATTTTTTTCCCTCCACCATTTAAAGGTTTACCAAAATTTTTAATTCATCATTTTTGTAATAAATTTTTTAACACGGATATTTGGCTTCATAATGCAGAATACCAATTAAGAACAAAAAATCAAAAATACAAAATGAGTACCACATCGGATATAGGTACAATTCTTTTTAGAAATTGGTACGAAACATCTGGTTTACAAGATTCACAGTTTTTTAAACTGCCAAACCATTTACCCGAACCATTAGCCCCAGATAAACAATTTGACCCAGTAAATGATCATAATAAATATTGTAAAACATGTTCAAAATATTATAAATTACGTAAAAGATTGAAACTTGTTTAAAAGAACATACAACATATTAAAATATAAATATTATGAAGCTATTATTGTTATTTATTGGAATTGTATGTACATATTCTTATAATAGTGGAGCATGGTTTCCAGTTATATCAATATCTGAAATATCAGATAAAAAGCCTTTTCCTATACAAATATGTTACGATGATTATGTTGTTTGGAAAAATGGTAATTCTTGGTCAATGGTAAAAGATGTGTGTCCTCACAAATTAGCTCCATTATCTCAAGGTAGAATTAGTGAAGATAATAACATAGAATGTCCATATCATGGGCAACAATTTAATGGTAATGGTAAATGTGTTAAAATTCCACAATTAGAAATTGATAAACAAATACCAGTATCTAATTGTGTTAAAGCGATTAAAACACATTTGTTTAATGATGTGTTATGGGGATTTTTTGAATGTAAAGAAAATCAAAAAGATTCTGTATTACCAGAAGAATATTATCCAATTTTAAAAACATTAAACGACCCATTTTTTATAAGGGATTTACCGTATTCTATTGATATGGCCTTAGACAATTTTATTGATCCAGCTCATGTACCATTCGCTCATCATGGAATACAGGGATTTCGCGGGAATGCTTGCCCAATTCCAATGAGTCTTAAAAGAAGCGATAACAATAGTATTGAAGTAGTTTTTCAATATATGGTTGATGACGCCGGGGCGGAAATAAATGGTTTAATAAAATATACTAGACCTTGCTACTATAGTAATAAGAGTTTTAAAGATAAGATTAGTAGAGGAGTTGGTTTGCATATATTTATAGTTCCAGTCAAAGCCGGTAAATGTAGAGTATTTATAGTGCCTAACGAAGGAGTGCCTAAACTAGAAGCACATCAATTTTTGAATGAGCTTTTAAACACAGACCTTTGGATTCAAAATGCGGAATATCAATTAAGAATGAAAAATCAAAAATACAAACTAAGTACTAGTTCTGATATTTCTACTGGTCTTTTTAGAAAATGGTACAAAACATCGGGTTTAGAAGACTCAGAATTCTTCCAATTACCAAACCATTTACCCGAACCATTAGCCCCAGATAAACAATTTGACCCAGTAAATGATCATAATAAATATTGTAAAACATGTTCAAAACATCATAAATTAAGTAAAAGATTGAAACTTGTTTAAAATCTTTGTGCAAGATTAGAATTTGACCAACATAATAACAAATCTTTGTTATAATCATATAATAACTCAGAATCCATTAATAACTTTCCAATCAGAAATTCATTTTCAACTCTACTATAAGATGGATTTACCATAAAAATTGAACTATTTGCAAATTTATTTACCAAATCATTATATTTCTTAACTATTAAATTCTTTTTGCATAAATATTTTTTAAATTTTAAAAATAAGCTTAGTTTTTTTTCAATAATAAATAGTCCATTCATATTTTGTGAACATATTTGCCGAGTGTATTGTATACTGTGATCTATTTCATTTATTATTCCAATTAAATAAGTATTAAGTTTGTTTTCGTTTTCTAGTTCTCTTATTACTAAACAATTCTTTTTTTTGGAAATATTGTTTAAATTTGTTAAATCTTTATAAGTTATATAGTCTATAATAATATTTAAGGTATCATTTAATGCATCAAGCATATTTTATATAAAATATATATTTGTTAATCTCATTTTGCGGCTAGGCGCGTTCATGCATATTTATAATATGCAGTCATAGAATGAGATTTATATATAAATTATTCATCTTTGTCAGCAAATTGTCATCCACCATTTTGTTGAACATTATATATATGATTATTGTTTTTCAATGCTGGACTATTTGTTTTCATTTTATTCCATAATTTTATTGCTTCTTCTAAATTATTTAACTTTTTTATATTTATTGAATAATTAGGACTAACATATTTATTTATTTCAATCAAATATTCAATTGGAGTTTCATCATTACTGTGATATATTGTTTCTCCTAAATCTTTTATCACATAATGCCAATACGACCTATTTGGATAATTACTATTGGCTAAACTATTATCAAATTCCATATATTTTAAATCAACATTCTCCCAAAACTTATATAATTCATTTTTATTCATTTTACTAAAATCCATATTTTTGTTTAATTTATTTATTTGATTATTGTCTTGTGGTAATGAATCTCTTAATAATTTTAATAATTCTTTATTTTTTGCCTTTCTATTATCTTCATCCATTTCTTGTAACTCTATAGAAGGTTTTTCTTGTGGCTCTTCTTTTACTTGTTGTGGCTCTTCTTGTACTTGTTGTGGCTCTTCTTGTACTTGTTGTGGCTCTTCTTTTACTTGTTGTTGTGGCTCTTCTTTTACTTGTTGTTGTGGCTCTTCTTTTACTTGTTGTTGTGGCTCTTCTTTTACTTGTTGTGGCTCTTCTTGTACTTGTTGTGGCTCTTCTTGTACTTCTTGTGGCTCTTCTTGTACTTGTTGTGGTTCTTCTTTTACTTGTTGTTGTGGCTCTTCTTTTACTTGTTGTGGCTCTTCTTGTACTACTTGTTCTTCAGTATTATCATTTGCAGCATTTCCTCCACTTTGCAATGATTTTTTTGGTTTACCAAGAAATTGTAATGTTTGACTAATAGTAAAATGATTGTTTGCAATATCATAAATTATAGTTATTGGAAAATTGTTGCGACTTAAATTACCATTTTCGAATGTGGCACGGCTAGTATAATAGTCAATTTTTCTTTTTAAATATGGGGACATATTATCATAAACTTTATTGGATATTTTCCAAGTTGTAACATGATTTATATGATTAATTATACTATTATGCAGTTCATCGTTCAATAATAAATATAATTGTTCGTCATAAAGGAATCTGTTTGTAAAAATAGTATCCATTAATAAATTAAACATAATAAAAATGAATAGGTTTATGAACTCAATATATATGATTAATGAAACAAGATGTATTAGATAAATGGCTAAATATTAATGATAATGATTTTAGAATAAAAAAAGTAATGTACCTAGATTGGTCAGAAAGATTGCCAAAAAATGTTGTTTGGCTCGATAATATACCACATAATGTGACATTTGAAACAACAACATATTGGAAATCTATTGATACGAATATAACTATTTGTGGCAATATAAAATGTGGAAAAATATTTGAAAATATTGAGTATAAATACGAAAATTTATCATTTCTTAAATCACATTTACAAAAATGTATACGAAGAGGTTATGATAATAGTTCCGTCAAAACCGCATTGCATATGATAAAAATGAATCAAAATGTATTTTTACGTAGATTAGCAGTTATTATGATAGAAGATGTTGCACTTCACGAATCATTTGGAATATTAGTGTGGTTAATTGCATCACGCATATGTCTTATGAATAGACATGTAGAGTGGTTATTGGGATTGGTATGTGTATTATGCAAAATATCTCATAAAGATAATTATATAAGTTATTCTGGTAAAAAGTCGCCTTTAAGAACATTATTACAATCTAAATTTTTGTCATTGGAAAAGGAACAATATTCTTTATTATATTGTATGCAATTTATAACCGAAAATACGAAATTTATGAATAATGATAAAAAACTGATTATAAAAGCATTAATGCATTATTATATGCAATTTAAGTTAGGTAATAATGTTAGTAAAATTGCAATACGACCAATATGTATTAAACTTCCTGATTTAGAATTGGAACAATGGGAGTTAAGTGCAATTGATCATCATTGTGCTAAATTTATATTAAAAGCTATAAAACAGCATTTTGATGAATATTCAGAAAATCAAATTAAAGAATTAATTTGGAAAAACAGTTCAAGTATCAATTATAGAATAAAAAATCAACACTCAGATAAAGATTGGGAAAAGATTAAAAATATTGTTGTTAAAAAGCAATATTATATTTTACATAAATATGTATTAATGGACGATTAACAATCCAAATCGCTATCACTATAATAATGTTGTTTTTCTATAAAAATGCCATTGTTTTCTTTTGCAGAAATGAGTAAATGTTCTTCAAATACCTTTATATTCCAATAATCAGATTTGTTTCCTAACAATATAATATGTATATTGTTTCCGAATTCTGAATAAGCTTTTTGTTTCCATTTGTCAATACTTTTGTAGCTGTGAATGTTTGTAACATCGTAGACTATAAATATTAAATCTATTTTCAAACTCCTAAGTCTTTCTATATTTTTTTTAAATTTGATTGGATCTACATTAGACAAATCACCCGGATAATCTATGTAAGTTAAATAGTTATATCTTACAAAACGAATAGTGTTTGTTTTTAAATATTTGTCATTGAATTTGTTGACACAAGTTAGGCGATTTATTATACTTGATTTACCGACAAGGGGGTCACCCATAAATAGAATATTTCCTTTTTCAGGATCATATGATCTATATTGTGCTATATAATCTAAAATACACATCCTATTAATTTGACTATTCAAATTATATTTTTGTTTTACGTCTTTTCTTAAGAGTTTTTCTAGTAACTTTCTTGGATTTATATCCACCAGAACTTTCTCTTCTTCTATTTTTCCTCGTTTTATAATCTGATATTGCTCTATTCAAACTAAGGTGTTTGTACCATTTAGATCGTGGACCTGCCTCATCCCATAATTCATTCCATTTACTTCTTTTATTAAAACGGTCATCAATAGTAACATTTTCAGGATAGAATTGCCCAAGAAACCCTTTAATATTAGGCTCTTCTTCGTCACCGTACTCACGATATAACGCTCTTCTATATGAAGTCATTTGTTCTCTTAAAAAATCATTACTATTATTTTCTGAATCTTGTCTAAGTCTTAAATCCTCCAAATCAACAACTATTGTATCTAAATTAATATCTTCGTTCATTAATTAATTAACAATATTATTATGCATTTTTTGAATTAATTTAATTAATTACTATTTTTTACTAATTATTAAGCATTTATTTTAATAAAAAAATGTATTTTTTACCAAAATAATAAAAAAAATTAATTATTTTTAATTATTTTAATTAATTTTTATTTATTTTCGTAATAAATTATCTAATATTAATAATATATGTACAGAAAACCAAAAAATAGTAGAATTATTAAAAAAAATAAAAATAATAAAAAAAATAATAATTTGAAACTATTTGGTGGTACAAATGAATATCAAGAATCAAAAGATAATTTTTATAGTATTCTTGATTCTGAAGAGGAGTTCATTCACAATCAGCAAGAACGAATGAACAAAATAAGAGAAAAATTTGCGTTATATGATGATAAAGAAGCTGCATATAAAGCGGCATATGGCGCTATTATAGACAATGAAGATAGAAAAGCTGCGTCAAAAGCTGCTTCAGATGCGATGAATGCATTAAATTTAAGAGGACAGCTTTTATCGAATTTAGGAAAGAAAAGTTTAGAAATGTTATTAGCTGATTTAGAAAAAGAGAGAGCAAATATAGAAAGTATTATTAATAAGATTTTGATGGAACTTGATAAAAAACAAGCAGAAGAAATAGCAAATGCTGCTATATTAGATGATAAAGATAGAGAAGCAGCATCATATGCGGCAAATAATGCGAAGTTAGCAGAATCAGACAAACTAGCCGCATTTAATGCAGCAAATGATGCATTAATGGAAATCAAAAAGCAAAAACGTCTCAAAAAACGTAATAAAATAGCAAAAAAGAAGAATCTTGTGTCTAAAGATATAATAGAACAAAAAGAAGATTTACAAAATCAACTTGGAGTAATAGAATCAAAAGAAGATGAATATGATTATGCAATGCAATGGGAAAAGAATATTGAAGATAAAATATCTGATTATATGAATAAATTTCCAATTTTAAGAATTTCGGCAATAAAGATGGCGCAACAAGATCTTATTACAAATAATTCATATCAAATAGATTATATGAATATTAGAATAATTCAAATTGATGATATTATGCAAAATGAAGGAGTATCTTGGACTGTTGCGGAAAAAATACACGACAATCCAAATATGAGTGAAAAAGAAAAGAAAAAACTTATACAACACGGACAAACATTAGGTTCAGTAATGGTAGGAAATACAGTGGATGACGCGGAGTATAGTATACCACAAATTAACGAATCTGATAAAAATATACATAATCTGATGAGAAAATATAAAATATCACGAAAAACTGCTAAATTATTTCACGAAAACCATGACTTGTCTGAAGATGAAAAAAAACAAATAATAAATAAAGAAGACATTTATTCACAAGAAAGAAACAAAGAGATTCAACAAATGGCGAAAGAAGAATTAGATTCTTGGAAAATTAATCTTTCAGAAAAAGAAAAAGACGAAAAATTTTCATCAATATTAGAATTAATGAAACAATTGAATTGCAGTTTCGATACTGCATATACTGTGTTGACAAACCCAAACATTAGTAATGAAGAACTGGACAACCTTATTAAAAATGATAAAGTATTTCAAGAATACAACAAAAAACAATTAGAAGAACATATCAAATTAGAACAAGAAAAAACAATAAAACTTATGGCTGCACAAAAAAAAGCAAAGTCAAAAGAAAGACGCAGACTTCTCAGAAAGCGTAAATAAGCATTTTATATATAATAATCAACTTGTCTATTCGGACATGGACATATAACCCTTTGTTTGGTTTTTTTTCCATAAATCAAATTATAATGAATTAAAGATCCATATATATTTTCCAAAAATTCAAAGAATCTATAGTCTTCACAACAACATTCGTCTAAATACAATAAAGTTGTTCCATTACTCATGTGTCTCATGTTTCCAGCACATATTCTGTCTTCACCCGAATTGAAATAATTAATTGATACATTTTTACTCCATGCTTTACCCCAAATATATACTTTTCTAGTAAAATTTCTTGACCACACATATATATTTAAATCTTTGCTTGCGGAATTGTATTCATTGGATAAAAGAGAATGTAATGCTTTTGAACATAATCGGATATTAATAATGCATGGTAAAGATAACTTATTAATGAAGAAATCACCATTAATAATATTTTCAAAAATATGTGTTTTGCATATTATATTTAATTTTTTATTGAATAAATCACCATTTACTATTTTTTCGTAATTATTCATATTGATTTTATTGCATATCCAATGTCTTATATATTTTAATGGTTCATTTTTTTGTAAATTGAATATTTTCCAAATAAAAAATATATAAAATGCACAAATCCCTAAATAATATTTAAAAGCATTTGATTGTAAATTGCTTCCTTATTTAGCTGTTTTTTTGCGCTAATTGTTCTCCTATCTTCCTTCTCGTGTTTTTTGCAATTAATATTTTGGTTATTATTCTTCCACGAAGATGAGGGGAGCTTATACGTTGTTATGACAGTATTTAATGTCCTGTCTGTCATGTATACAATATTCTCATATTGTATCTTCCATCTTGCTTGGCTTCCTTTATTGTGACTGCGACATACTTGTCCATACTTTTTGGTCATTTGGAGCTCATTCAACGAAATATGTCTATCTGCCATGCGTGTCTTTCCATGTTGTGTCAAAATCAATGGAGATTCTGCTCTCCTTTTAATTAATTTCTTAATTGACTGTTTTTTATTATTAAAGTTTTTATTATTGGACTGCTTTTTGTTAAGAATTGCATTATTTGACTTCTTTTTGTTAAGAAGTACTTCCTTATGTCTCACATGCTTTTGTGAATAAATATTTTTCTTTTGTCTTTCTTTTTTTTGATATTTCTTGCTAATTCTGGTATGTCCAGAAAGAACTTTCTGAGTCATTTTGCGACTCATTACCTTTTACTCTGTATATTTAATATAGAAAAACTTATATTCATTTTTTTGAAAAAATAATTAATCTTATAGAAATAGAATTTTTGTTATTTAAATTATTATGTTTGCTAGAAATTTTAGAAATTACTTAATAATAATTGTTATTGCAAATTTATTTATGATATTAATTAGTTAAATAATTGCTAATATAATATATCATAAAGTATGACTATTATATTTCGATATTTTAATCAAAAATATATTTCGAATATATTCAAAAGATTATTTCATCATGAAAAAATACCAAATGGCAGATGGAATTTAGAAGATAAATATATTGGAAATATGAGCAATATAGCAATAAAAAATAACGAATTCAATAATCATGATCATTGCGGTGGTGAGTTATGTAAATATCCACCAAAAATAAAAAAATAACGAATTTTAAAATAAAAATATATTAATATGAATGCTGCTGATGTACTAGTATCATTATTTGGTGTACTAACGTTATTTATGGGAATTTTTGTTATTTTTGGAATGATATATTATATAGTTCTTCCTGTACTTCTTTCTTCCTGGAACGCGAAAAGGATGGATAGAAGACAAGAAAAAAGGTTCAACAAAAATAAATATTCCAATTTGTAAAATGGAGAATACGGTGATCGAAACCGTGACTTCCCGCATGCAAAGCGGGCACTCTACCACTGAGTTAATTCCCCGGCTGCGTATATAATAACGCAAAAAAGCCAATACAAAAAGTATTGGCTGTACCCTCGACGGGACTCGAACCCGCGATCTTAAGATAGATTCTATTATATAGAAGTCTTACGCGTTATCCAACTGCGCCACGAGGGCTTCATAAAACAGCGACACCAGTGAGATTTGAACTCACGCGATTCTGACTGAACTATTTAATTCAGTTTGCAGAGCACACTCGCTTAGCAGGCGAGCACCTTTGGTGGTTTGATTAAACAAATAACCACTCGGTCATGATGTCTTTTTTACCATTTTATGTGAAGAGATTAAGAATCTCTTAATTGTAGTTAGTCACATATTCCTTATATTGTTTTATTTACCATGAATATGGTAACACATATTTCAATGTTTATAATATACATTAAAATCTCTAGCTAATTTATGTATTAATGTTTTTGTTTCCACTATTTCATTAATATTTGAAATACCTTGTCCACATCCCCATATTGAAGACCATGCTTTTGGAGCTTTTTTGCTAGTATCTAGTAAATTTTCTTTTATGCCTTCTTTTTCTAAGTCATTAATATTTAATCCTGCATTTTCAATTGAAGGTAATAAGTAATTTCCATTTATTCCCGTAAAAACATTTGTATTAACAATATCTTCCGCACAACCATTGACTATCATATTTTTATATTCATTTGCAGCATTTGCTTCAGTCGTTGCTATAAATGGTGAACCAATATAAGCAAAATCAGCACCCATAGTTAACGCAGCAGCAATTGATCTTCCACTTGAAATAGATCCACCCAATACAAGTGGACCTTTAAACCATTCTCTTATTTCTTGCACAAGTGCAAAAGGCGATTGATTGCCAGCATGTCCACCAGCACCAGATGCTACAGCAATCAAACCATCGGCACCTTTATTTATTGCTTTTTTTGCATATGAATTAGAAACAACATCATGAAAAACAAAACCACCATAAGAATGAACGGCATCATTTATTTCATTTCTAGCACCAAGACTGGTAATTACTATAGGTACTTTATGTTTCACTATTAAATCCATATCTTCCATTAATCGTTTATTTGTTGGATGAACGATTTGATTAACTGCAAAAATAGATGGGCATCCTGGCAAACAAAGTCCAGCCTTTATTCTAATTAGCCAATCTTCAAGAGTTGATTCACCGTTTTTTCCTCTAGCATTTAAAGCAGGAAATGAACCAATAATTCCAGCTCTACATTGTTCTACTACAAGAGCAGGAGTTGATACTATAAACATTGGAGCAGCAATAACCGGAACTCTCATATTTTTTTTTAAAAAAGCTAATTTAGATAACATTAAATTCTATTAATGTCCTATTTTTATATATATACAAAAATTACTAAGTCACAAATACATGAATCCACTCTAATCTTAATTTAACGGATTTTGGGAAGCAATTATCCTTGTTATCCAACAAGATGCTGTCAAAGTGCTATTTTGTATCAGTGCTTGGGTGAATTAACCCTTATAATTCAGAAAATGGTGTAGTTGCGTTGGTTCCTAAGTTATCAGTGATCGCCGCCTCAATTGCAGGATAAGTCATACCCCCTCTCGTATCATCGAAGCCGTCGCTCGTACATCTTTTATCATAATCATTGGTGCATTCGCCGACTCCCGCTCCACCGGCGCCGCCGCCCAAGTCCACCCACTTACATGGATATATGTTATAGTTAATCTTGTATTCAACACCATCCCTCACTCCATTTTCGTCGTAGCCGGTGGTGCCCACCTTCGTCTCGTCTGCTAGGACGCCGAGGGCATGCCCGGAGGCATCGGCGAGCTCGGTGAAGGAATCGTAATCACTAAAATCACCCTGACCTTTGTATTTCTTTTTAACTCTTAGACTGCTATTGCATTCAACCGAGTCTACAATTTTGCTACAACTTTCGTCTTGATATTGACTCCTTGTTCCACCCCCACATACATCACCATCACCGTCTTTCCCAAACATAACTGTCGCTTCAAAAATACCTGTATTATTTTCATCACCTGCGATGTCGGGGTGCGCCCCGGTGGTCATGACGTCTTTTCCCCATTTACGTGTGTCATCTGCAAAAGATTCAAGTACCAAAGTTTTGTAAACAACAAAATATAAAACAGCAGCTAATAAAAGAAGACTTATAAATGATATTATGCAACCTTTTTTAATTAATTTAGTAGGTAACATAGTGTTTAATTATATTAAATATAAAATTTGAACATAGTATGTGTATATCAAAAAAATGACATTATAATTTTTCTAAAATATTGAATTCTTAATAAATCAAATATTCAGAAGAAAAACGTTAAAACCAAAGATGGTAAAAAACAAATTAATATTTGAAACAAGCAAATGGTATGTTAAATCTACATGTAATAATTGTATTACAATAATATCTCTAGATGGAAAACAGCAATTTGATTTAGGAATAAAAAACAATTATGTAATGATATTTTCTGTTACTGGAGATATTGCTAAATATAATAAGATATTTCCAGGAGATTATTTAGTAAAAATTGGAAAGAGAAATACATTTTGTAAAACATTGGATTATTGTTGCGCAAAACTGTTTGCAAAAGATGAAATACATTTAGAATTTAAAAGAGTGAATAAAATGCATTTACCAAGCTGCAGAAAAAACAATTTTGAAAGAGTAAAAAGAAGAGAAATTGTTATGCAACAGAAAAGAAAAATAAATGCTAAAAAAACATTGAATTTCATTAAAAATTCTACTCAAGCGCGGAAACCAGAGAAAGTGGGTTGTAATTCATTTATAAAAATGATTGCTAAGAACGTATTAATTAAAAGATTAGTCAATAATTAAACAAACCAAATACAAAAATCAAAAAATCAATAAAAAACCTACAAAAATCAAAAAATCAACAAAAAAATATATAAATTTTTTTTTATTATTAGAAAAAAATGAAGTGCTATTATTGATTATATATATATATAAACACATAAACAATATTATTAATAATGGCATCAATGGAAATTGCGGAATCTTTTTGCGGTACATGCCATATTATGATAGAATATTACAAAGCATTGAGAAAGAATGTTATTCACAACAATCTTCATAAATCTCCAAAAAAGCTTCGTAGTTTTATTAATAAGTTAAAGAAATCCTCGCCATTGGTAAGACAATCCGGTAATGCAACAAAGCGCGAAAGAAAGGACATTGATAGTGTCATGAAACAAGTGCATAAATATGTTGTAAAACAATTATGTAAATGGCTAAAACATAACAAAAATGATATTAGTATTTTAGAATATATTGGTCAACAAATTAAACATCACCAGAATATGATCAATAGTATTAATGTCGCAAATGCGGGACTGATCCAACATTCTAAAAAAAAGAGAAAGACAAATTTACACAAGCGTTCTCATAAAAAGAGTGCTTTGAATGATTTAAGTGATGAAGATTCTGGAAGTGATAGCGATTCTGAAAGTGATGATTCCGAAAATGAGGACATAGAAGTAGAAGATTTATTGTATGATGGTGTTGGTGAGTTAGTAGAATCTGATGAAGAATCTGACTCGGATGAAGAGTCAGACTCGGATGAAGAATCTGACTCGGATTCTGACTCGGATTCTGACTCTGATTCTGAATCAGAATCCGAAACGGAAAAAAATCGTTCAAAAAGGCGTAAAGTTTCAAAAGAAAATGGTGAAAATACAACAAATAGCAGCAATATCAAGACATTGCGTGAATATTTGAAGAAACGCGATGAAAGACCGTATTCGAGTGTAAAGTCACAAATTGCATCATTTGAAAAATTAGAAAAACAAGATCAGAACAAAATTGTTGAACAAATTTCAAAAACAAAAGAAAAATCCTCCTGCCCCTTAATTTATAGAATTATGTTATCTAATTTACCTCAAAATTGTAAGAATGATATTATCGAACGACTTGAATCTCTCGATAAGAATGAAGATGAATGTCCCAAATACAGAGAATATGTAAATGCTGCATTACGTATTCCATATGGCGTTTATATTCGAAACAAGTTAAGTCCAAAATCAAAAAGATCAGACATTAAGAAATTCTTGAAAAATACTGCGAAATGTATGGATGAAGCTGTACATGGTCATGAGAAAGCAAAGCAACAGATTTTACAATTTGTTGCTCAAAATGTGTCAAACAAATCACCAAAGGGTTTGGTTTTGGGAATTGAAGGTCCTATGGGTAATGGAAAGACTACATTAATTGAGAAGGGATTTGCGAAAGCACTTGGTCGTCCTTTTGCGACGATTCCTTTGGGTGGTGTACAAGATGGTTCATTTCTGGAAGGTCATGGTTATACATATGAGGGGTCCAGATGGGGACAAATTGTGAATGTATTGATTAATAGTAAATGTATGAATCCGATTATTTATATGGACGAATTGGACAAAGTTAGTCGAACTGCTAAGGGAGATGAAATCAATAATTTGCTAATTCATTTGATTGATCCATCTCAAAATCATCATTTTCGAGATAAATATTTCAGTGATATGAATATTGATTTGTCGCAATGCATTTTCATATTCTCTTACAATGATAGAGATGCAATTAATCCTGTTTTGATGGATAGAATTACTCATCTCAAGACGCGGGGATTTCGTTTACCAGAAAAAGTTATTATTTCCAAGAGATTTCTACTCAAAAATATTATGGAAGATGTTGGTATTAGCACTAATAATATTGTATTTGATGATACTGTTTTAGAATGGATTATTCAAAATTATACGAATGAAGGTGGAGTTCGAAAACTAAAGAAGATTTGTTATGAAATTGTACGTGAAATTAATTTACGACAATTAACAGACAAAAATGTGGAATATCCATTTGTTGTAACTCGAAATATTTTGGAAGAAGACATTCTTAGTTGTCATATTCCTTATAGACACGAATTGATTCACAATCAGCCGGTTGTTGGAAAAATCAATGGTTTGTATGCAACATGTAATGATACTGGTGGAATTACATTAATTGAAGCTGTGTGGCTTCCAAGTGAAGCAAATCTGCATTTGCAATTAACAGGAAATCAAGGTAATGTTATGAAGGAAAGTATGCACGTTGGTAAGACATTGTCATGGTCATTATTAACTGATGAAGAACGAAAAAATCTTAAAGATTTTTGGAAAGAAAACGGAAATCAAGGAATTCATATCCATTGTCCTGAAGGTGGAGTACCAAAAGATGGTCCTAGTGCTGGAGCAGCAATTACTACCGCAATTTATTCATTAATGTCAAAAAAGAAAATTCGCAATGATATTGCAATTACGGGTGAAATTGATTTATGTGGAAAAATTATGGAAATTGGTGGTCTAGAAAGTAAAATTTTCGGTGCAAAAGCTGCCGGGTGTAAAAAGGTACTATGCCCGAAAGATAATTCAAAATGCTTACAAAAAATTATTGATGAGCATCCAGATATTTTAAGTGACAATTTCCAAGTAAAATTGGTATCGACTATTGAAGATGTTTTGAAAATTATGTTAGTGTAAAAACTTTGTATGTTGAAAAAAAATATTAATATTTATAATGGAAATTTCTAAATACCTAATTCTATTATTATTATTAAGTATTGTTGCTTTTTTTATATTTAGCCATAATACTAGTGAATCTTTTAGAGCACCAGATCCTGAAGGAAATGCATATTGTGATTCATATGATCCAAATCGCTCCGATGGTCGTCTAAGGGAAGGTACATGTTATTATAGATATGATGCAAATAGTTGTAAAGATGTTGGAGATGATTCATGGAAAAAATGTAAAACGACACATGGTGATAGGAATTCAGGACAATTAGATAGTGGAAGGTATATTCGAAAAAGTAATGGAAGAAAAGAATTTTGTGAATGGAAGCCCGATGATGATGCGTCTACAGAGAGTGATGGAAGTTGTATCACCGAATTTAGTGAAAGTGAAACAGATGAAGAACCAGAAGAATTACCATTTGGATGTGTGAATCCTACTAAATATCGTGATTATATAAAAGATTCAAACGCTCTTGATAGTCCAAATACACACAGACATGATGAGAGTAAATGTAGTTCGAGTTTGTACGATGTATGGTGTGATGATCCAAGAGCAATATATCCAGCACCTGACGATTATCCAAATAAAAATAGTAATGCGTGTGATGCAGATGATTATGAAGAAAAATGTAAAGATCCAAATGCAAACAACGGAGATCCAAACTGGCCTGGCAGAGCAAAAAATTCTATATGTACATATGATTTTATAGAAAAACCACTTTTAGTAATTAGACAATTCAATTATCAACTTGAAATCCACATTCCAAAAAGTGGAGTATCCGTTTTTAATGAAAAAAATGGAACAAATTATTCAGATTCATCAGATGGATTATCAACAATTTTTAACGACATTTCTGCGAAAAAATATAATATTGTATTTTCTGGAAAAAGCTATGAAGTTGATTCTATCAAATTTATGCCATCTTATATACAAAATACTTGGTCAAACGAATATATAGATCCATTATCAATTGATAATTCAAGCGTTTATTTATCATTGACTTTAAAAGAAATTAAAAATGTTTCTGCAAAAACAGATTATAATATTCCACCTGGCGATTTTTATACTCATGATTTTGTTTTTAATGAAATGGAAGAAATACCAATTTGCGTTATCAATTCGAATACACGATTTGATTTAAATAATAATCCTTCAAATGAAAATAGACCTATTACATATAGAATTGAAAATGTAAATGATCAAATAACATGTGTTAAACAACAATGGGTTCAATTATCTGAAAAAGAAACAGATGCAAACAATTGTGTTGGCAATAAAAAATCAGGAATACCAACCAGTGCCGACCAAAATGTTTCACAAATAGAATCTTCTAAATATGTCCATGATTCTGATAATTTAGTAGTTTATAAATTAGATAATAACAACAATTCATTTTCATGTAAAGAGAAAACATATATTCCCTTTGGAAATCCATCATATGATAATAATTTAAATAATTGTCCGGCGAATTATACCGATTGTAATGGAAATTTTATTCAAGAACCACCAAAACCAAAAGTTGAAAAAGTAGAATGTATTAATACTCCACCAGATAATTCCAATAATAGATGGCTGCAAATGCTTGGACAAGATGCTGTATAATTATTTAATTTTAATAACACAAGTTTTATGAACTGAAATTTGTGAGCATATTTGTCTTGAAGTTTTATCCCGCATTACGTATTCCATATGGTGACGAAAATTTGCTATTTTACCGTCAACTAAAAATATTATTGAATGAGGTACAAATTCTTCAACACAAGCATTCAATAAATATATATCACTAATATCAAATGTTTGAATAAAATTGATAAGTTTTTTATAACTATAACCATCTATAGTTACTGCTTCATGAGGACCACCAAAAACACCTCCCTTATCCAATGCTTTTTTATATATATTATTATTTGAGAAACTTTTCCAATGCCATATGTTAGGATAATTAGTATTATTTACTTTATTTGTCAAATGATTATGTTTGTGTGTGGGTTCAAGTGATTTTAATATACTCATATCATCCAAAGTTAAATAATCAAAAAATATACATCTTTCTGACAATATCATTACATAATCAAAGTTTTGATTTGACATATGCAATAAATTACTAAAAATACCCTGAACTATAGAACCATGATGCCGTTTCTTTTGAATTCTCTCTGGATTTATAATTATTTTTATTTTTGAATTTTGAAATGAATTTTGAAATTTTATCAAATCAGTTTCATCATATTTAGGATCAAGATTATAAACAATAGTTATTGAATCAAACATACAAAATTGATTAATAGATTCAATTTGTTTTTTAGTATATTTGTTTGTATATGTGTTTATTGATAATAAAATGGTAGACATACTATACACACATATATTTACTAAAACTTTAAAAATTAAAATATCTCTAAATAAAATTATAAATAATACACTTTTTCCCCTTCTTCATGTATTAAATATTTCTTATAATTCTTAACAATTTCGTCTGGAGATTTATTTTTAACTCTTTTATATAAAGATTCATAAGTATCAACTGACAATGCTGATGTAATAATCGCTTTTATGTTATTATCATTTAGCCATTCTTTATATTTTTTGGAAGCCGCGTTGCGAGTTTTTGGCATATTATGTGTTTTTATTTTATCATCATTGTATACTAATATGATTTTATTACCTGAAGCCATTTGATGCCAAAAGTTTTCTAATTTTTTGTTTTTTCCCCAAACAGTGTCTGGATCTTTGTATATTTCTATTAATCTTTTTGATTTTTTTTTTGTTCTTTTTTTATTATTATTAGATAAATTCTTTCTTGTTTTATACATTATAATTATTAAATATTTTATATATATATAATGTCTAACCTATATTTTTATCCTGGGCTTATAAGTTTAGAAAACATAGATTTTGAGAAGCTTGATATATTACCAGGTACACCAAAATTTGCTGTTGCTGATTTTGCTATCCTTAATGCTGGTTCTATATACGATTTGTCTATAACTGTTGATAGAGATGGACAAAATCTCATAAAATCGTGTTCAAATTTAATATTTTCAGAAAGTGGATCAACGAAATTTGCAGAAGATGTTTCTGGAACA
>Ga0163180_10000216_pt1 | contig 32965 bp, 25 predicted proteins | sample AtlANTMetagenome_2_FD_109647 | JGI IMG/M metagenome (GOLD analysis project Ga0163180, IMG submission 109647) | Marine eukaryotic phytoplankton communities from the Atlantic Ocean - Atlantic ANT 4 Metagenome | ecosystem: Environmental > Aquatic > Marine > Oceanic | place: North Atlantic Ocean...
CCGTATTGCTCGTACGCTGACCTTTACTTCAGAGCGGAGGCTCGTCTGGATGACACCTCCGTCCCAGACACCTTTACAGAGGATGACACCATCGTGGTCGCGGGTGTGATCGAGAATATGTGCGATCTGGATCTGACCTACACCACAAGCTCCACATGTTTGGTTTCGGCTGCTGTCGTGAGTGGTCCGGATGGGTGGTCAGAGTCCATTATGTGTGGCATGGCCTTTACGGACCACACGGTGCCAGCCGCAGCCTGGACAGAAGCTGCATTCCTGGTGGGGTCGCTCTCGGCCGGGGACTACTCCTTGTCGATCACGTTTGGCGGCGGAGAGACCGCCACCAGGGACTTCACCGTCATCGGCTCGACACCCATCGCCACAGATGAGGGTCTGTACGGTTTGCCTGATGGCTGCAGCATCGTGGGTGGGATGAACACAAGCGATGAATACACCATGGGCACCACGGGAACACTGGGGCACGTGCATGCCTACCAATATGATGTGGAGGGCCCCATCACGGCCAACGCTGTTCAGATCCATACCGGAAGCTACGCTGTGACTTCCAGGGTTGGGATTTGGTCTCACGATTCCTCGGATTCAATTCCCTGGATGGAAGAAGTGGGGGCCGACTTTGAGACCCAGACAGATGATGGCTGGCAGGGAGCGATGCTTCCCATGGCGCATGAATATCTACCTGGCGAGACCATTTGGGTCAGCTGGTACACCACGCCTGGGCGGGCGTCGCGAGGAGATACCGGAGACTATGTGACCTACAGGTGGGCCGATGTGGGCAGTTCTTCATGGAATGGTCCTTTCAGTAATAAAGAGAAATTTAGACTGCTGTACTGTGAATAGTCGTGCCCATTCGACCCAGTATTAATGCTTTACGGGCCGTAAACCGTTTATCCTTAGGTGGGGTCAGACAGCCGTCGCAGGCTCTGTTTGGCATAGGAGTGTAGCGATGACCATGACTCGCTTGCTAGCCATGATGGTGGTGGTCGTATGCACGCTATTCACCATTCTACTGAACGCCCCACTGATGATTTATTTCGACTGGATCAGTCTGTGGATGGTTGTTTTTGGCTGTGCAGGCCTGACAGCCCTGACCTTCGATGATTTTGGATGGTTCATTAAACAAGCCATTCCCAGGTTTTTGGCTCCGGAACGTCATCAGGCTCTCAGCGATGAGCAAAGCTTGTATGCCGCTCGAATCGCACGAACGGTGGGCGATCATGCCCTCATGATCGGATCAATAGCGACATTGATAGGTGGCGTTCAGATGCTCCAAGGTATGGAAGACCCCAGTGCTATCGGACCCGCGTTGGCTGTAGCATTTTTGACCAATCTCTACGCGATACTGATTGTCGCCTTTATGTTCTTTCCCGTGAATCGATACTTCCTCGCTGAAGTGGGCGGGGAACGAGTGGATTCTTTGGACACCATGGTGGGTGTGCATGCACAAGTGCTGAGTACCGTGGTTGTGCTCATACCCATGGGCACGATTTTTCTGATTTTTTTCGGGTGATTCTCTGACAGGTGGAAGGGAGGTATAGGTGAACAGCAAAGCAATCTTTGGTCTCTTGGTCACGGCTGCCCTGTTGGTGTGGGGAATCCTTTTGGGTGGGCCGTTTCATGTGTTTTTAGATGTGGGCAGCGGCGTCATTGTGGTTGGGGTGACCGGTGGCTTGCTGGTGGCGACGCATGGACTGAAACCCACGTTGACCAGTCTATTGGGAGGTCTGGGTCGGCTGTTGACCCCCGGTCGATTCATGCCGTGGACGCCTCAAGAGGCAGAGTCTGCAGCTCAGATCGCGTCTTCGGCGATTCGGTACGCTATGTTGGCAGCCGTGTTGGGTGGGCTCATTGCATTCATTGCGATGCTGCAGAGTTTGGATGACCCCACCGAGATCGGTCCCGCTGTGGCCGTCATGTTGCTCAGTTCATTTTATGCACTCATGTTGATCGCCTTGTGGTTCCTGCCCGTCTCTCGGCGCTTTTCATAGTGAGACCAGGGCGGTAGCATACCGTTATGAGAACCTCGATCGTTATGGTGTTGGTGCTGGGGTGTTCCAAGGCACCGGAAGTGGAGGATCCACATCCACGCGCGGGGTCGTGGCATGCCGTTGATCTTCATGTCCATTCGTCGATCGGATCGAATGATACGGATGGTCTCAGCCCAATGGAGGACGTGGTTTCAGTTGCACGTGAACGGGGATTGTCGATGGTCATCATCACGGATCACAGCAACAGTGCCGGATCCATGGGGTGTGCTTCTGGAGATGTGGAGGACTGTCCAAACCAAGGTCCAGAATTCCCCGCCATAACGGAAGCCTTGGAGGCTGGGGATGACGCTTTGGAGATAGGGGTCGGTGTAGAAATTTCTCCTGTGGCATCCCTGGAAACCACTTCGGAGCCCACCGGCCACATCGGTTGTATACCCTCTTCACTCCGTGGGTTTGAAGGCGTCAGTGAGCCGGTCATTGATCGTCCAGCGGGCGCAGTGGATGGAGGAACCGGCATCGCGTGGTGTCACAATAACGATGGTTTCGCTGTCCTCAATCATCCCTTCACACTGGCCGGTTGGCTCAATTACGATTGGTCATCCATGGATTACGATGCCATCGAAGTTTTTAATGGCGGCGCACGATTCGACGCGGGTGATTGGGATGCGGTTCAAGCCTGGGCTTGTGATGTCAGTAACGGTCGAGACATCATACCGGTCGGGGGCAGCGATTCCCATCGGGCCGCCACCCCCACTCCACCCGAAGGCCCACTCGATCAGGCCATAGGCTTTCCAACTACATGGGTTTGGCGAACTGAGGGCAGTGAGGAGTCTTTGCTGGATGCCCTTCGAGCGGGTCGTACCGTCATCGCCGATCCCCGAACGCATCTGAATGTGTGGGCCGAATCGGGAAATCAGACGGTGGGGCCCGGTGAGCGAATCACATCAGATGACGGTGAGGTGGTGATTCATGTTGAGGTCAACGTGGAGCATGCTGAGCTGACCGTCGAAATCGTAGATCTGTTTTCGGGCGCGTGCACAGCGGATCGCCGTTTGAGCGATCAAGAGCCACCTCAAGTGGACCCGTCTGTACTCTACTCCGAACCGTTGATTGTCGGCGAGACCCATACCTTTCAAGAAGTTTTTGCGGTTGGCGATGTGGAACGATTGGTGGTGTGGGTGCGACCACGGGATGAGATCGTGATTGGTCATGATGGAATTGCGATCGCCTCACCCATTGATGTGGGTCGATTTTAGGTCGATTTGCCCATGATTTGAGTGGTTTTTGACGGTCACACGTAGGTGTCACTTGAAGGACACATGCGCGGAATCCCATGCGTATATGTTCCCCTCTCAAGGCGCTTCGGAGGCATCTCATGTCTAAAAACAGCCAAACCCAATCGATAGTTCAAACCATGGACCGCGGACAGTTGTATCTGCTAAGCCGTACGATCACCGTTCTGATTGTCCTGCTGTCGACTGTGACCTACTTGTGGACGCCTGAAACACCGCTGCAGTGGACGGCCGATATCCTTTTTAGGACGTATTTGATGTTCCTCGGTACCGTGATGGCACACGAGTGCACCCATGGGCTGCTTGGGCGCACCAAGAACGCCAATTTCTGGTGGGGGCGAATTTCGCTCATCCCATGCACTGTGCCGTACATCAACTTTCGTAAGACTCACTTGATGCACCACGCCCACACCAACGATCCGGAACTTGATCCGGACTACTGGGTCAAACCCAACCATTGGTGGGAAGTTCCTTTCCGTGCCTTGAGCGTTCCTCACAACTGGATTGTATGGCTGAAGCGCCGTGGAAAAATTCAGCGTCGTGACGTCATGGAGTGGGGCGTGCACTACGTGTTTATCTTTGCCTTCTACATCGCCATCGGTATGGTCGCAGGCGTCGAGAGAACCGCATGGGGACTCTTTGTTCCCCTCGTTCTGGTGAGCCACTTGCTGTGGTATCCCTTCGCTTACTGGACCCACGAAGGCCATTCCCTGGGCGATTCGGAGTACCGGAGCCATAACTATTATGGCCACACGATGTATTGGTTGACGCTTGGGCTGAGCATGCATCGAGTGCACCATGAGCACCCTCGGTTGGCTTGGATTGAGATGCTTCCATTCGTAGAGAAGAACCCGAACGGACTGTTTGCGGGAGTTGGGCGTGACCGTCGATTTGAGCCCGAACCGGCGGTTCCTGACTCTGCGCCTCAAGCTGCTTGAGACGCGCTCGTGTCTTCTTGTCCGGAATTGGACACCCTCGACCTGATCAGTGCCAAGCTCCATCGAGATGCACGTCCACTCGATTTCACGGCCATTCTCGAACTGGATGCGGATGAAGCGTTTTTGGCGGGCCTCGATGCTGGAGCGCTGAGTGCCGGTCGGACATTTCCTTCGTCCGTAAGTCGTGTGTTTGGGCGACGCTGGGAGCGCTCTGAAGAGTCACCCCTGAGTGTTGTTCATGTGGACCCGGATCAAGTGGACGCTGTGGTCGCTGACTTTGTGAATGGTGGAAAGGACCCCCACGAAGACATCCAGGTGCGTCAACTGCTGATTCGCCGTGGCGACAGCATGCGCCCTTTGCTGCTGACTCGCTTTCATCATTGTGCGATGGATGGCACGTCTGCTGGTTTGTGGGTGTTTCATCAATTGATGGTTGCGTCAGGGGAACTGGAGGCCGAGACCGAGTGGCAAAGTCCAGAGCCTCCGGTACTCAGCTCCCATCCCCATCACCAACGCAAGGCTCCCACGGCGCATTGGGGTGCATCTCGCCGGCTGTATTCGCCCCATACCCGTCCATCGAGAGAGCGACAGTGGTGTGCATTTCAGGTGGAGAGTGCCCCTATTCGTGATGCGCTAAAATCAATCGAGGGCGTGACCTACAACGACTACCTCGCTGCCCAATACTTGCAGGTGATGAAGGACTGGAATGCCGATCACGGTTGCCCATCGAATCGCATGTCGGTCTGGTTGCCCATGAATATTCGTGAACAGGCCTTTGTGGGCTTTGGTAATGGTTCAAGTCGCATTCGTGTCTATGCGGATGCGATTCAAGGGGAGACGGTAAAGGATCGCTGCCAAGGTTTTAGATCGGGGTTGAACGGCAGTCGAGATGTGGGGGAGTGGCACATTCCTGCGGCCACGGGTTTGCTTTCTTTACCCGACTTCTTGATGGTTCCTATTCTGCGTGCCTATCTGAATCGGCCTGGGGTCGATATGGGTAGCGCGCCATTTACCCATATGGAACGTTTGGGTAGCGTGTCTCGATTCCTCAGTATGGTGACGTCAGCCCAATGGGTCATGATGCTTCATCCGCGCTACCCGCTGGGGGTGGCCGCCGCTTCGGTGGGAGACCGCACAGAAGTCACGTTGACCTATGATCCCCAGATGCTGCCATCGGACCAGGCGCATGAATTCATGGAGCGCTACCAGCAGTTTATACTGGAGGGACAAGAGGCTTTGTAGCGGATGCGTGGACGGATTCAAGATGGCATCAGAGCGGTCATAGCGTTCTGGGTACGCATGACAGGGCATGGGCTAAACGGACTTCACCGATGGCGTGTTCGACGGCACCGGCATCGTTCAAAGAAGCTGCGGGCTCGCTATGCCATTACTGCTGACACACCGATTATTCGGCACGGCGAAGAATTGGATCGGAGCCTGCAAGCCTCCGCGGGTCGAGGCATTCGCTTTGCTGCTACCAGTGGTTCGTCGGGCGTACCGAAACGGATTCCATACTCTCAGAGGCGTATTCGACAAGTGAAAGCGCTGTATATGGACGCATTTTGTCGCGCTTTTGGTGCCATGGGTGTTCGGCGCACGAGTCTGTATGTGTTCAGCGCCATCGGCACTGACGACTCGCTCACCTCATTGATGATGGCTGAGCGTCAGTCTCTTCCCCCTTACTTTTCGTCGCTTCAGGCGCCGTATAGGGTCCACGGACATCCAGCGATGCTGACTTTGGAGAAAAGTTATGGCACCGCTGCCGTTCGGCTATGGGTCTTGGTGATTTCTAATCCGGGCGCGATGTACGCCACCAACCCATCGACCATTGCGCTTTTTCTAGAACAGCTTGCTGAACACTGGGAAAGCTGCACCGCACTCATCCGCGACTGGGGTCGGGACCTGAATACTTTTGACCCAGACGTACGGCGTATCGCCGCCCGATTGAGCTCCATTGGGGATGCAGAACGGATCGCCGTCATCAGCAACAGTGCGACACCGCTTCCGTTTAGCCAATGTGTTCCTGCATTGTCGTTTCTATGTTGCTGGGATGGAGGCTATGTCCGGCCTTATCTTGATCGGGTCTGGGTTCATCTGGATAGCCAAGCCGTTCGGCATTTGCCCATGTACAGCATGTCGACGGAGACCGTTGAAACCTTGCCAGACTTTCAAGACGTCGATGTCGCCTTTTTACCGGTGGCGCCCGGGGTGCTTTATGAGTTCCTCCCGGTGGGCTCCGAAGAAGAAACAGCTGCGCTTTTACAGCCCGAAGTGCTGAAGGTGGGTCAGGAATACTCCATGGTCGTGAGCGATCCGTGGGGGTTGGTTCGGTACCACACTGAAGATGTGTTTTCAGTGGCACGACGTGTGTCCGGTCTGCCGGATCTTCGCTTTGAGCGCAGACTGGGTCTGGCCTTTTCTTTTACGGGTGAAAAACTCACCGGAGATCAGGCCCGTGCGGCGATTCAGGCGGTGATTGAACAGCGTTCGGATTTGGCCCAAATGCCCTGGCTGGTCCTGGTGCCGTCTACAGAGCCCAGACCGCATTACAAACTGGTGATGGCGGGCGAATCCCCGGTCTTGGCCTGCAGTCAGATAGGCCCATTGCTGGATACAGCCCTCGGATGGGTCAATCAGGAGTATTTGGACAAACGACGGAGTGGCCGACTGGGCGCACCCGAAGCGATCCCCATGCCTTTTGAGGATGCTCTGCGATGGGTGGGACGTCAGCAGCCTGGCCGTCGTTGGGAAACCCAGTTCAAGTTTCTCCCAATGGTGACGACACCTTGGGAGAAACTCATGGCCGAAAAAGATGCCGAAAGCGCTACCGATCTTCGGTCGTAAGTCGGAAACTGCCTTCTCGATACCCATGGACCCCGATGTGCAAGACACCTGGAGTATGCGCATCAAAATCGATGGTTTCATTTCCACTAATGGTGTAGCCGCGTGCGTCGTAGTCGTTAGTGTTGGGCGGGTCTTCGAAGCGTACGTATAGGTCGATATCCGTTTCGCTCTCCGTCTTGACACGCAGCTTGTCACCGGCTTCAACAGTCATCACAAAGAGGGCCATCTCGCCTAAGTCCAACGATCCGCTTTCGTCCAGGTGGGCGTCTCCATCCTCGGAAGACTCCTCGGTTTCCGCGACATCTTCTGCATCTTCGAATTCGATCACCAGCGTGACATCGGCTGAGTTGTAGCCCATCACCGACACATAGATACTCGCAGGCCCTGCCACGGCACACGTCTCGTTCGAGTGCGAAGAATAAGGGCGGCAGCTGTAGTTGGTTTTTGAGGGCTGGCTGCCTGTTTGAACGTACAGGTCGGCGTCGTTGGTTCCACTCAATGTGGCTTTCAACGTACCTTCCACTTCAAACGGACCAAAGTGGCGCCATTCGTGTCGAACCAGGCTGAAGCTTTCTTCTACTGTAGTGCTGGCGGCCCCCTCTTCGATTTCAGGCTCTTCTTCTTCCATGGATTGTTCAAGTAGATCCTTGATCAAGTCCCAGTTGAGTGATCCGCCTGCTGGGGATGGCCAACTCGATCGCTCTGTGGGAAGCCAGAGGAAATCGGGGTGATTCCGCTTTGATGTGCCGACCCATTCGCCACCAATAATTTGATTGTCTCCGTCGACTTCGAGGATGTATTGGTATTTGTCCACTCGGGTGAAGTGATCGACCCGGTGAGCAAGGTTTCCGTCGGTCATCGAGTTGGATTCTGTCATGTAGTCCACTTCGAGTTTCACGTAGTAAAATTGCTCAGCATCTTCGTTGAACTCGTATTCGATGCTATCGCTGGGGTTTCCGTGTTCGGGATCGGTAATTTTGATCTCGACGCTGAAGTCGGCATCGCTGTACCCATGGACTGCCACATACAGTTCAGTCTCCGCTTCCTCTGCGGTGAATGAGCAGGTCTCGTTGGTGTGAGGCTTGTATGGTCGGCAATCATAGGAGTTGTTCGTCGGTGCTTCGCCAGTCCGAACGTAGAGATCCGCATCCCCACTGTCACCGGTCATTTCAACGACAATTTTTGCCCCTTCAACAATGTTGTATGGCCCTTTATGTTCCCATTCGTCGGCTGTTACATCGCCGGAGAAGTGGAACGTGCCACCGACGGAATCGACGGGCACCTCATCTTCAGGAACATCGAGGAGCTCATGTGCGCGCTCCACAGTCACAGACTCCATTTTGGTGATTCGATAACCCCGGATAGGCTGGTTCCAAACCTCCAGATCCATGGTGCGGTCCTCAACAAAGGACTGCCCCTTTAGACCCAGAAAGTTTGCCAGGAGTACGTGGTAGGTCCCGGGATTGGTGTCTCTACATTCTTCGTCACTTCCTGTGGGACGGTCGTACTCGTCGTACTCGATTTCGCCTTCGGAATCGTCTTCGTTGCATCGCAGAGAAACGAACCGGGAACGGGTCCGATTGTAAGCCAAGGTCAGCAGCGCCTTGATGTCCTGGACTTTGAACTCGACGTCGTTGACGGTAACGGCACGTTCGGGCTCTTGTTCGAGAATCGCGACAGGTGCCCAAGCATGACAAATGCCCCACCACGATGGGATGCAGTACCCTTCTTCTTCGCCTTCTCGCTTCGCACAGGACTCGCTAATCGCAGAGTTGCAATCATCGTTGCTTGAGCATTCTGTACGAGTCTTGTGGTTGTCGATACCGTGGTGTTTACTCACCTGGTCGGGAAAGTCGGGAACACCGAAAGCTTGAGCATACTTTTCGGAAGGAGACAGGCTATCTTCTCCGTCCCACCGGTCATTGATGCTGTCCTTGTAGACTGGCCAATAGGAACCCGCCCAAGGCACTGAGTCGGCTTCTCCCTCCATGGGCAACTCGTCCACATCGAAGACCAAGTCGTCATCGAATAAAGTGGGGTCATCTTGGCTTGTCCACGCTTCTGTTGGCGTGGCACCCTCTGGTTTTTCATCACCGTGAGAGTAGATGCCAAAATCGGCAGAAATCGTACTTTCACTAGCAGAGAGAGAAGAAGTGCGAGTATTGGCGACGGTTGAAAAGTCTGTACCGCCACAGGCTGCCAGCACGAATAGATATAGGGGAGCGATCCGCATGAGAGGACTCCGATTGGGTTGGGTTGGTTGGTGGGCCCCTTTTACAGTGTGAGGGTCCCCATCTGTGTGTCAGGACAGTGACACTGGTAAAAATGAGTAGGTTGTCGCCTGTCTGTCACAAAGCAAGCTGGGCTATGCTGGGGGCATGAGTAGTCGGGTTGCCCTCATTGATCCCTTGGCCATCATTGATGGACGAAAGGTGTTTTTCTTGCGTGACACCTTTGGGGGGGAAGTTCCACTTTCATGCCCATATCCACCGTTAGAGTTGGCTTTTTCTGCATCTTTGTTGAGGGAAGGAGGGCATCAGCCGGATCTTTTGGCTGCCAATGTGCGTGGCATGAACCATCAGGCTGTTGTGGAGCACCTGGTCGTTAATCCTCCGGATATCGTGCTGGTTCCATCGGCTTGGGGGAGCTTGGGTGATGATGAGCGGCTCTTTGCGTCCATTCGTCAGGCTTTGCCCGATGCGGTGTTGTTAATTTCGGGACCCAACGTGACCGCGACCCCAGAATCCGTACTCGAACGCCTCGCGGTGGATGCCGTGATTCGGGGAGAGCCCGAAGAGGCGGTTCGGATGATTGCCGATCAAGTACCGTTTAATGGGGTGCCCAATTTGGCCTTCAGGGACGGCGCTGAAGTCATCCTGACTGAGCGCAAATTGCCGAAGGGTTGGGTGGCTCAACCGCGACCCGCCCGTGATCTGCTGGATTTGCAGCGCTACACCATTCCGTTTGCCCGTCGCGGGCCGGCGACAACGGTGGCCACCACTCGGGGCTGTGCACACACCTGCACTTTTTGTCCCAGCCAGTTGTGGCATCACCGACAGGTTCGGGCGCGCCCCATCGATGCAGTCATTGCCGAATTTGAGGAGCTGGTGGGTCGATATGGTATCCGCGAAATCCACTTTAGGGACGATACGTTTACGGGAGATGCAGAAAGGGTCCATGCGCTGTGTGATGCGATGGATGCCGCTGACCTTGATTTAGGGTGGCGCTGTTTCGGAAGCGCTTCCACCGTCAGTCCCGAACTGCTGAATCGCATGGCGGCGTCGGGTTGTTTTCAAGTTTGCTATGGCTTTGAGTCTGGAGACGACAAGGTGTTGCGAAGAACCGGTAAAGGGACCACGGTATCCCAGGGTGTGGATGCTGTGCGATGGACTCACGCGGCAGGAATGGAGGTCAGCGGTACTTTTCTGGTGGGTTTAGAGGGTGAAACCGATACCACCGTCGAGCGTTCCATTCGTTTCGCGATTGAGAATGATCTCGACTACGTGCAGGTCAACGCCGTGGTGCCCCTTCCCGCAACCGGTTTTGGTAAGCGAGTGGATCGCGCGGGATTGGAAGCCAGGCCGGAAAATTTCCGGTGGATAGGAGCCGATACCGCGGAATCCGCGACCATGGAAGATGGGTCGCTTCCCGTCCATGTCCGTCGTTTCTATAGACGGTTTTATCTGAGGCCGAGCTATGTAGCCGGCCGTTTAACCTCACGTCGAGGGTTGCACGCATTGGCAAGCCATGCCCGACTCGGTGCGCGCATGATGCGTGCGGTGCTGGAAGCTTAGAGGCATTTCTGAGTCCTCCACCCGTAGTCAGGTGAGCACACAGACCAGCTCAAGCTGCAGTCATAAACCCATTCGTCCGCTACGCCACAAGAGGGTGCTTCTGATGGGTCCCGCCAACCTTCAGGTTCCGCGTCACAACTCGTCCAACCGAGGTCACAGGATGGGATGTGGGTTTCATCCCACTTCAGTTCCGCTTCCCCATTGCAGTCCCAATCGTAGCTGAAACACGCGTTGGTGATGCTTCGATGTTCTGTGGCTCCAGGGTTTGACTCTGCATCAAAATCGCAGCAATCCGTATTGGTGACGACGTCGTAGTCTTCGATGTCCCCGGCTGTGCACAACCGTGCGCTGTAGTAAGGGTCGCCGTAGCCGTCGTCGTCCAGGTCTCGGTAGAAGAGAACGCCGTCTTCTGCGCCAGGTTCGTTGACTTCACCGTCGCAGTCTTCGTCGAGGCCAAAATAGTCGCATCGCTCTTCACGGCCCGGGTGAATCGTGTCGCGTGAGTCGTCACAATCCCACATTCCAGTGCTGGCAATGTAGCTGCCAAACGGATCGCAACTCAAGATGTATATGTCCGAGGTTGGGTAGCCGTCGTCATCTAAGTCCAAATACCAGTACACCCGTCCCTCAGCGTCTGAACCATCGGCCCATCCATCGCAGTTTTCGTCCGTGTCGTCCTCATCGCAGACTTCTGTGGCTCCGGGGTGAATCGTGGAATCGCTATCGTCGCAATCTCCGGCCCCACTTACGTGTGCGGGCGGAGCTGAACATGCGGTGGTCGAGTCGCCCGCACCATAGTCATCACCGTCCGCGTCCAGATACCAATTGGTGGCATCAATGGCGCTGTCTTCATCGATGATGCCATCACAGTCATCGTCGACATCGTTGCATCGTTCGTCTGCATCGGGATGGATGTCTTCATCGGCATCATCGCAATCGTTGCCGTCACAGGCGCTATAGCCATCGCCGTCCCCGTCTGTGTCGGGATCCATTTCATCCCTTAGGTCGTCGCAGTCATTGTCGATGCTGTCGCAAATCTCAGGGGCACCTGGGTAAATATCTTCGTCCCCATCATTGCAGTCGTCCGTTTGCATGTCGTCGATATCGCAGAGGGTGGACACGCTGCCAGTGCACACATCGATGCCGTCACCGCCTTCGCATGCGCAGTCGCCATCATCATCGTAGGCTTCGGTACCGTCATCGATGATGCCATCGCAGTTGTTGTCGAGCTCATCGAGCGCCTCGATGGCGCCGGGAAAGATGGTGTCGTCGCCGTCGTTGCAGTCGCCCTCGAGTTCGCTCCATCCGTCGCCATCGTCGTCGATGGTGTCTGTGCCTTCGTCGATCTCACCATCACAGTCATTGTCGATGCCGTCCGAAATCTCAGGGGCGCCTGGGTAAATATCTTCGTCCCCATCATTGCAGTCGTCCGTTTGCATGTCGTCGATATCGCAGAGGGTCGATTCGCTGCCGGTGCACACATCGATGCCGTCACCGCCTTCGCATGCGCAGTCGCCATCATCATCGTAGGCTTCGGTTCCGTCATCAATGATGCCATCGCAGTCGTTGTCGAGTTCATCGAGGGCCTCGATGGCGCCGGGAAAGATGGTGTCATCGTCGTCGTTGCAGTCGCCCTCGAGTTCGCTCCATCCGTCGCCATCGTCATCGACGGTGTCCGTGCCTTCGTCGATGTCGCCGTCACAGTCGTTATCAATGTCATCCGAGATCTCGGATGCGTCCGGATGAACGGCAGGGTTGCCATCATCGCAGTCACCCTCATTTTCGGTGAATCCATCGCCATCCCGGTCTTCATCCTCGACGGGAAAAACCAATACGCAGGATTGCTCTGCTGTGCCCGTGTTTCCCTGCGGATCTGTGACGGTGACATCGAGCCTGTACCAGCCCGCTTGCTCAATGGTGAGATCGCATGCGACGAATCCGGGTTTATTGTCTTCGTCATCGCCGATGGCTTCTGCGAGGTCTTCACATTCGGCTGTCGGCTCTTCGTCCTCGGTCAAGTCGTCGATACCTTCCTCTGGGTCGCAAGGCTCCTCCCCGTCGGTGTTGTCGGGCCACATGCTGAAGGACAGCGTGAGGCTACTCGGACGATCGTCGGCATCTTGAACATCAGCCCGAATGGATAGAAGGTCGCCGGTGATGACCTCGTCATCGCTGTCCAAGCCTATGATTTCGGGGTGGGCGCTCGGTACGTAAATGGCCAGCATAATGTTGGCGGTGGCTTCTTCGCCTTGAGGGTCGACGACAGTTGCGGTGATGGAATGGGCTCCTTCGCGCAGTGCTTCAGATACAAAACTGCTATTCCCATCTTCATCGGACTGCTCTGCGAATAGGTCTCCATCCAGTTCGCTTGCCCAGCTGACCATCAATTCTTCTGATGGACTCTCGGCATCAGAAACAAAAGCAAGGAAGCTCACGGGGGTGTCGAGAAGGGCATTGTGGCCGCTCTCAGGAGATACAATGCTCACTGTGGGGGGTGTGTTGATGCCCTCCTCTCGGGCTTTCTTGTTGTCGGTACACCCCATCAACACCATGAATATTGCCAATGCACGCATTGTGACCTCTGAAGATATTCTGAACTCAACTGTCGGCCGACGCAAGGACTGTCACGAAGCGTTCAATCCGAGACCTTGCAAACCAGGCGAGCCAAAAGCAATTACAGCCGTTGTCCCAGATTTGTCATCGATCACCTGTTCTTGATTGGGAAGGACCTATGAATCGCATCGCATCATTTCTTTTATTGCTCGGTTTGTTCCTCAACTCCAGTCTGGCCCTTGCCGGTGGAGGAGGGGGAAGCAAAGCCTCAACGTTTGAGTGGAAAGAATCGAAGATCGTGAACGTGGCCACCCAGTTCGCTGAGTTGGTCGCCAAAGGAGATTACGCCGGTGCTTATGCTCAGGGTGGGGATGTGCTCCGGGCAGAGCGAACGCTTGAGCAGTTTTCGGATGACATGCAGAACTGGGGCTTTGATCAACCGGGTTCCGTAGAATGGGAAAAAGGCAACAATGCGTTGCCTGCGAACAATGGCTTTAAGCTCATGGGGACCTATACATCTCGGGGTGGGGAGTCTTTTCCTGTCTACATTCACCTTGAGGGCGATGCGCACGTGGGGCCTCTCAAGCGCGACCGAGAATGGTCATCAAAGACCAAGTGGACCGTGATGGACTATCGCTCTGGCCAGTCCATGTTTACCCGCTTGGGTAAGGGCGATGGTAGCGCCACACCGCTGGACTGGTTTTTGGCTGTGTGTGCGGGTGGGTTGTTGATCGCCTTTATTGGTTTGGTTTGGTCTTACGTCAAAGGCCTCAGAGGTCACCCTCGTGAACTGTGGTTGATGTTCTTTACGAAGCTCACTGAATACTCGGCCTATGGGTCTGCCACGGCTGTCATGGTCCTGTTCTTGCAGAATGACGTGATGTTCAATGGGCAGCCGCTGGGGGATAGTCCGGGCTACCTTTACTACATGGTTTGGGGCTTAGTCGCGACCATCATCACCATGATGGTCGGTGCGGTCTGTGACACGATCGGCGTGAAGAAGTGTCTGTTAATCGGTGCGGTCATGTTGCTCATCTCGCGGTTCTGTATGCCGCTGAGTCAAGACATCTTCTTTGTGACCATCCTGGGCTTTTTACCGTTGGCTTTTGGATTTGCAATCACCGGTCCTGTGCTGAAGGTGGGCATCAAGTGGTTCACAACGCTCAAGACGGCCACACTGGGTTTTGGCTTGTTCTACACCTTGATGAATGTCGGCTTTTGGGTGGGTGCTGAACTGGCGGACTACTTCAGGAAGAATCACGCGGATGGGGTCGAAATCTGGGGGGTTGAACTCACGACTTACCAAGCGATTATTTTCATTGGCTTTCTGATTAATATTCCGGACTTCATCGCCATTCTTTTGATGCGTGAAGGCGCAGAGATGACCGAGAAGGGCTTCGTGATTCGCAAGCACGTGGGTGATGACGAGCAGACCATTACGGCTAAACTTCGGGCCTCAGTGGGTGAACGTCGGGCCCAGATGAGCCGTGAAATGATGCGCAGTTTGGTGGCCACCGCCATTGTGGGCCTTCTGGCTTATGGGTTGGTTGAACTCCGGATCCACGAGTGGACTGTCGGTGTCATTAAAGCAGGCTCCTATGTGTGGGCTTTCGTCGTAACGGCCGGCCTCATGGCTGTGGGTGGTGTGTTCTATGCAGCACTTTCCCAGGCTGGCGCGGCCAGTCCAGGTGCAGGCTTCGACCGGGTGATGAAATCGGTTCGTGATGCGACTGAAGGGACCATTGATCAACTCAAGGAGAATTTCCAACAGCGGCCATTCTGGATCTACATGGCCATGCTGGGCATCCTGGTTTTCGTTCGGCTGACCTTCTACGTCTTCCATGTCATGTTCCCCACTTACGCCATCCGCGTGTTTGGTGATGACTTCCCCGTGTCGAGTATCTTTGGGTCGCTCAATCCGGCGATGATCATTTTCCTGGTTCCACTGATCTCTGCGCTGACGGTCAACGTTCGGTCGTACACCATGCTGATTGTGGGTACGGCGGTGTCGGCGGCTTCGGTCTTTTTGTGCTTCATGCCGGATAGCGTGGCCTTAGCCATTGGCGACTCCTGGTTGGGAACCTGGATTTTCGACTATTGGCTGGAAGCTCCTGTCGGAAACCAAGATCCGTTCTTGGTGTCATTGGTGGTCTTCATCATTGTGTTCACCGTCGGTGAGGCTTTGTGGTCGCCACGGTTGATGCAGTTCAGTGCAGAAATCGCGCCGCGAGGCAAAGAAGGTGCGTACATCTCACTTGCAGTCCTGCCGTACTTTGTCGGCAAGATTGGTGCGACGGTGATGGCGGATATGCTGACGGCTCAGTACTTCAGTCAGGACATGGTCGAGTTCCCGGATCACCGCCTCTCTTGGGCGTGGATTGGTGGAATGGCCTTGATCTCACCGATAGGAATGGTCATCTGGCGAAAGACCTTCAACCAAAGCGAGAAAATGGCTGAGGAAGAGGCCAAAGCCCAAGTGGCGGCTGAAGAGGCGGAAGCCGCCGCAGTCGGGGGCGATAGCCCAGAGCCACCTTTGCCTGAATGAGTTTGGGTTTGTCACGCTGGTCTGGCCGTTTAGCGCTTCTTTTTGGGGGGCTTGTGGTGGGGCTTTGTACGGCCGAAGTGGGTTTCAGGTGGGCGCGTCCGGATGATGCGGTGGATTTGCTCTACAACGCCCCCGATAATGCCCCCGATGGACTGTATACGACCGATAGTCGAGTGTTCTCCGTCCCGACCCCCGGTTTTAGGGGAGTGCAGAAATCACTCGGCTATGCCGTTGATTTGCGGATCAATACTTTAGGGCTTCGTGGCCCGGAACTGGGCCCTAAAAAAGGATTGCGCTATTTGGCTGCGGGAGACTCTTTCACCATGGCAGCCCAGGTTGCCGAACAGGAGACTTTTGCCCAAAGATTGGCGGGCGACCTGAATGCTGAGTTTTTGAACGCCGGTGTGGATGGCTATGGCACCTATCAGGTCATTGAGCGCTACAGGCAGCTTGATGAAGTCGCTGACTTGGATGGTGTTTTGCTCACCTTTTTCGTCGGAAACGATGTGCACGATAATGTTCGATGGCCACAGATTCGTGCAGAGGCGCAGCGGATGGTACCCGGAAGGCCTCTGAGTCGACGGCCTGTAGGCGCTCTGCACGGTTTTCTGTACAAGCGCTCGACGCTTTACGCTGCCTATCAAATGTGGCTTCGGCGTCGCGCTATGGCCAACCCTAACTTTCCAGAACGGCATCGATGGAAGAGTGAGCTCATGTTGTTTATGCAGGAGGGAGCGGGTGTTTTGGGCGCTCAAATCTCCGCTACGAATAATGCGCTTTCAGATTTAAAGCGGGCGACCACTGAGCGTGGCGACACCTTGATGGTCGCGATTGCACCTCCAGCATTTCAGATTGAGACTGAGCGGCTCGATGCCACCTTTAGGCTGGTGGGATTGAATCCAGACAACGCACGACCCGACGCGGTGTCCAATGCGGTAAAGGACCTTCTGAAGCGACACCATATTCGGCATTGCGATTTGGTTGAGCCGCTCCGCCGGGCCAACCAATCCGGTGGAGAGATGTACCTTCGCTACGATGGCCATTGGAGCCCTAAGGGGCATGCTGTTGTGGCCGATGCGATCGAGCGCTGTATGCAGTGATTGCTAAGGGGCAATCTCCCAGACCCAACGATCACCGAGTTGAAAAGGTTGGCCGATCGCTTCTTGAAGGGCGTGGTTGTGAGCGGCTCGAACACTGTCGTTAGCGAAAAGCTCGGGATGAACGACGACCCATCGATATCCGGCAGCCGCTAGCGACTGAACCCCTCTCTTGATACTGACTCCAGGAGGGAGTCGACCTGGATCATCTGTGCGCCGCGGACCGCTTCGACTCAAATCGGCCCATGTTTTGAGTGCCGGGTTCATGGTGGGTAGATCGGGTCCGACCTTGTGGGAATAGGGTATGGGTCGGCCATGCAAGGCCTGCCAGTAGAGGTAGCGGTTTGTCGCAATGCTTTCTCCACGCGCGGCAGGAAGATCGATGACTGCTGAGTCATCTTGAAGGGATGCGTAGACGGAGGGCAGAGAGCCGTCTGCGGTTTGGAGCGGCCATACATTGGGCGCTAAGGTCAGATGCTCAGTCACGAGCCCAACCCCAATGGCGAGTGTCCAAATGGCAGAGGGAATGGGCACTCGATGCTCTATTTTTCGAGCGGAGACGTCGGCGAGGACGGCCAAGATGGTGACGGCTCCAGAAATAAAACGGAGAGGATGGTCCATCGTGACACCCAAGCCCAAGAGTGCGCGGAACGGTAGTGCCAGCAGGTCTCCGCCCGATGTTCGAACGAAATCTCCGTCATGCCAGAGAAAAGGTCCGAGGGCGAAGACGGTGGTGATCCCAGCAGGAAGAATCCACCATCGAGTTTGACGGTTTCGAATCCACAAAGGAATGACCAGGAATAATAAGCCCAAGCCCAGGTATGGGGTCCTGCGAAAAGGTGAGGTGTTGGCTCCTTCGAGGTGAACCGTCCAGAAATCCCCCGGTTTCACTAATGCGATGGGGTCGACAGCATTGATCTTGAAGACCGGGAAGTTCATCACCACGATACTTTTTTTGGCGATTCCCATGGGGTCGTCAAGGTTGGCCTTCAGAATCAGGAAAGCCGGAAGGGCAATCAGTACAGCCACCGCTCCTGCGATCACCGCGTCTCGTAGTTTGGGCATCCATGGACGAGATGCTTTGGTGTGCGGCTCCAGCAAAAGGATGGTCCCCACCACCAGGGCGGCCGCTATCCCATGGTACGGAGTGGCCAGTCCGGCGAGACCGACGGCTGCGCCACCCAGAAGTCGATTTCGGGTCGCGGCGTACCCGGCGAGGGGTACCAGGCCGATCCAACAGGCCTCCACGGTACCGTTATGGATTTCGGCTAAAAAGGTAGGCGCCGTGGCCAATGCTGCGGCAGCAATCCAGCCTCGTCCACCGATCGATCGAGCAAAAAGCATGGCTGCCGCAGCCGCAAGAAGGACTTGAAAAAACAGAATGCTGTTGTGAGCCCAAACGGGGCCTCCCAACAGTTGGCTGGGTATGGAAACGATGGCGCCGAGGGGGTCGATGTACCACAAGGTGCCCCCTCTGGGATGAGCCAAGCCGGCCACATCCCAGGGGATTTGGCCCGAACTGAGATGATTGAAGAACCATCGAATGCCCCAAGCGTGAGACCAGACGTCAAGACCTTCATCGCCGATTAACCGCGAACCTGCAGTGCTCCATGTGCCCCAAAACACCACTGTGGTCAGCAGGGTGCAGAGCGCGAGACGAGCCAGGATCGATTTGGGTCGGTAAGCCACGGCGTGAGAATATCAGGCCGTCTACACTGTGGTGCAATGGAAGAAAAAATGGATTGGAGTTCAGCTGCTTGGGCCAGGACGGTTTTGGTAGGGGTTGGCCTCGCCTTGTTCGTGTTGGGCTTTGAGGTCTCTGCGCTGCATCAGTCCTTGCCTGGTTACTACAATGATGACTGGGCCAATGGAGTTTATCTGCATCACCAGGTGCATACAGCTTTATTGGATGGCCGCTTTGCATTGGATGATCCAAGTCAGTTTCATCCTTTTGGCTACAACCCCATTCACACCAATGGTGGAAACGTACTCGAGATGTTGGTCTCGGGCTTTTTTCGTCTGTTTGCGCCGTGGCCGTTGTGGTTGAGCTTGGGGGCGATGGCATGGATCCCGCTCAACGTGTTGGCCTTCATTCCTCTTGGGCGCCGACTTTGGTCCTCTGAATGGGCCGTTTTGTCGGCCGCAGCGACGTGGGCTCTTTTTCCTCCTTTATTGTCGCAACTTCAGGCCGGACGGCTGACTCAGGTGGCGATGGTGGGAGCACCATTGGCGATTGCGGGTTTATTGGAACTGTCAGAGGGGGCGGAGCGAAAAGGGGTGGGTTTGACCGCCATTGGTCTGGCCTTGGCTGGTTTGGGCTATTGGTTCAATGCGCTATTTTTGGCCATTTTATCGCCCGTATTTTTGCTGCATGCGCCGGCGGATCGGCGCAAGCGGATGGTGGTGGATCTCCTCGCTGCGGGGGGTATGGCGTTGCTGTTTGTGTCTCCACTTTTATCGGTTGTGTTTTGGCCGGTATTGTCGGGCGGTAGCCTGCCGGGGACACACATCGATCCCGAGGCCATGCCGCTGGTGTTTCCAGATGCGCTTCGGCTGATTGGTGGACAAGCCCCGGGCCTGGCGGATTGGATGCCTTTGTGCGCATTGATGGGTATTTTGCTGTCCTGTTGGCGAGGTCAACGGACCCGGCTTTGGTTGGTTTTAGGGTGTGTCTGTGTGGTGTTTTCCATGGGACCGGGTCAGCGGATCGGTGACACTGTGGTGCCCATGCCGTACTGGCTGTTGTGGAAGGGGGTCCCGGGTCTGGCGCGGATGTTTCACCCGGATCGCTGGATGCTCTTGGGTGGGGTTTTTATTTCCATCATGGCGGTCAATGGACTCGCATCACTTCGGCCGCGATGGAGTGTGCTTGTTCCCCTTGGCGTGATGCTTCAACTGTGGTGGAGGGGTACGGTTCCCCTTTCGGTCTGGACACCAACGGCCCCTGGTCATTGGGTTGAATTGGCAAAATATGAAGATCGTGATGCGGTGATTGTGTTCCCTCTTCATGGCTCTCAATTGGCGGGCCAATACCAGCATGTCCATGGCCGCGCACTTTGGGGTGGAATGGTCGAGGATCAACCTTGGGCGCATCCGGATTCTTGGTCGGACTACGAGCAGTTGAGTCCGCTCATGCGAAGTTTGCGCGCATTGAGCTATGGCCGAGAGACGCGGGTGGATCTCCGGCCAGCGGATATTTCTCGGCTGCAAGGAGATGGGTTCGGTTGGATCGTTTTTGATGCCCATAGTTGGGCACGCTCACGGTGGTTTGGCACTCTTGATCCCCGAGAACAGCTTCGGTCTTCGTTGGGGGATCCTGTCTTTGAGTCGGAGAGCGGTGTGATTTGGCGCTTGGGTCAATCCGGTCCGAATTGATACACTATCGCTCTGTTTGGCGCATAAGCTGAGCAGATGATTCTTTATAGGGATAGCATGCAAGAACGGAGGCGAATAATGCACCAGCAGAACGTGTCGGTTTTGGCTTTTGTAGCCCTAATGTTGGGATGTGGAACAAAAGACGATGTGGAGATGCCCACTGCCCTTCCGGATTTCGGGAATGATTCGGGGCTCAACGCGGATGAGACGGGCGAACCCGAAGCCGATGTCGACACCGATACAGACTCGGATGCGGACACCGATGCGGACACCGACGCGGACACCGACGCGGACACCGACGCCGATTCGGACGCCGATTCGGACGCCGACTCGGACGCCGACGCGGATGATACCGGTGGCCCGTTGGGTACTGATGCGGATGGTGATGGCGTGACGGTTGAAGCGGGTGACTGTGATGATGCAGATGCCGAACGCTTTCCAGGAAACTCAGAGGCCTGTAATGGGATCGATAACGACTGTGATGGCGAAGTCGATGCGCCCGATCCGGTGGATGGATCGCTCTGGTATCCGGATTTTGACGGAGACTCATGGGGCTCCAGCCGGAGTGAATGGATCGCCTGTGGTACCCCCACGGGGGCTAGCCTGTTTCCGGGAGACTGCGATGACTTGGATCCGGACATTTCGCCCAGCGCCATAGAAGTCTGCGATTTGGAAGACAACAACTGCAATGGCATCGTGGATGCCGATGCGGTGGAAGGTGTCACTTATTACCGAGATCTGGACGGGGATGGCTACGGAAACCCTGACCATTCGACGGTTTCGTGCACCATACCGTCTGGCTATGTAGAGAATGACCTAGACTGTAATGACAGCACCTCGCTTGTATCTCCAGACCGGATCGAGTCATGCAATGGGGTGGATGACGATTGCGATGGTGCCGTCGATGACGGTTACGAGTTGTCCACATGGTACGAAGATGCGGATGGCGATGGTCATGGAGACCCTCTCGTCGTGGTGATGGCCTGCTCTCCTCCATCCGACTTTGTGGCTGTGGGGGGAGATTGCGACGACAGCGATCCTGCGATTCATGGCGATATGTCCGAACTATGTGACGAGAAGGACAACGATTGCGATGGGGTGATTGATGAGGATTTGTCCGAACTGATCTTTTATCGAGATCTGGATGGCGATGGGTATGGGACCCCTGACGACGAGATCGTCGATTGTGCTCCTGTGCCCGGGTACGTGGTGACCAATACCGATTGCGACGATTCGGATGATTCGATTTGGCCCGGTCGTTCGGAAGAGTGCAATGGCATCGACGACAACTGCAATGGTGAGATCGATGAGACGCACCCACTGGATCCATACTTTTTAGATGCGGATGCAGACGGCTTTGGGGCCGGAGAGCCCGTATATGCTTGTGCCCCTCCGGATGGCCATGTGTTGGACGGCACCGACTGCGATGACGCGGATGATCTCGTCAACCCGAGTATCTATGCGGATTGCGAGGATGGTCGGGATGAGGACTGCGACGGCGAAGTAGACGAGGGGCCCGATTCGACTTTCTACAGAGATTATGATGGCGATGGTTACGGAGACGCGGGTGTCACTCTTGTGGATTGCGCGCCTCCCGATGGTTGGGTTTGGGATGCGAGAGACTGCAATGACGCGGATGAGGATGTTCATCCGGGCCATAGAGAAGTCTGTTCGGATGTCATCGATAACGATTGCGACGGCCTGGACGACGAGAGCGACCCAGACTGCGACTGCCCGGATCATGGGTATGTAGAAGATGAAGATCTGGGGACGACGACGGGTGACTCTGTCGCTACCGGAGACACGACCTCAGAGGACGATACTTACACCTATGGGGAGTGTGGCTCCTCGGGTGGTTTAGATCGATTCTTCCTTTTTGAGGCTCCAGAGAATGGTTGCTACGAATTCACTACCGAAGGCAGCACCTATGACACGTTGATTCGTGTGCTCGATGCTTGTGAAGGCACCAGTCTGGCTTGCAACGATGATTATGGCGGTACGCTGAGGTCTCGTGTGGCTGTGTCGATGGAAATGGGAGATACGGTGTTTGTGGTCGTGGATGGATATTCAGCGTACTCCTATGGCCCATATGTCCTGAATATTAGTTACGACACGTCCGGAGGAAGTTGTTCGTGACCTGAACAGCACAAACAGCTAAGAACGTGAATGCGCTGGTCCTCTGTCCTCTCTACGCAAACCGATCCCTCCGTAGCTGCGGGTGTGGCCGTCGAGGCGATTCGGGACCAGTTGGGCGACAAACAAGCCGATCTTCTGTTGGTCTTCGCTAGCGGTCATACAGATGAGGCTTGGGACATCTTTTTACCCACGCTTCGGTATGCCTATCCAGAGGCCACCATCTTGGGTTGTACCGCTGGGGGTGTGATTGGTGGTGGTCGCGAAGTGGAGGGGCAAATCAGCCTTTCGATTACCGCCGGTGTTTTACCCGATGTTGCCGTGGTCCCCTTCCATTACGATCCAGATGCCACCACATCCATTGAAGAGGCTGCCAGTTGGTGGTCGGAGCATTTGGGTTTGGAGCCGGAGCATCAGCCATCTTTCTTGTTGATTCCGGACCCTTTTACATGCGACCCGATTGGGTTGATGGGGGGATTGGATAGGGCTTTTCCGGGTCAGATCAAACTGGGTGGACTCGCCTCAGGAGGCGATGAGCCTGGCGACCACGTTTTGGTTTTGGATGACAGGGTCATTCGTTCGGGTGCGGTAGGTGTGGCCCTCTATGGGGACATCGAGGTTTCTTCTGTGGTGGCCCAAGGCTGTCGGCCCATTGGCCAGCCTTATGTCATCACGCGCGCAGAAAAAAACTTGCTCATTGAGCTTTCGGGTGAACCGGCTTTGACTCAACTGGAACGCATGTTTGGGGAGTTGGAAGAGGAAGACCAAGCGTTGTTTCGTGGGCTACCCATGTTGGGCATCGGTATGGAGAAAGGGCGTGAAAACTACCGTCAGGGCGACTTTCTGATTCGGCATTTGATGGGCATGGACCGAACCAATGGTGTGCTGGCTGTGGGCGCCATGATGGAAGACGGTCAGGTGATTCAGTTTCATGTGCGCGATGCTGAGAGTTCACGTTCTGATTTAGAGGAACTGTTGATTCAGCACTTGCGGAACAACCCGGTGGATCAGACTGAAGGCGCTGTGTTGTTCAGCTGTCTCGGGCGAGGACAACGATTTTTTGGAGAGCCGGACCACGACAGTGGTATGGCCACTCGCTATTTGGGAGGCGTGGCCATCGGGGGTTTTTTCTGCGCGGGTGAGATTGGTCCGGTGAACGGTCAGACCTGGCTGCATGGATATACGTCAGCCATTGGTGTATTTAGACCCCGTGGGTGGAGCTAAGGATTGAGGATCAGTCCGCGGAGGGTTCCCAGTGGCTGGATAACCATGAGCTGCTGTCGAAAATGGTGATGCCTTCGTAAGGTAGGCCGATGATCAACTCTCCGATACCGTCCCCATCAAAGTCTCCTGCTTCGTTTAGCCATCCAAAGTAATCATTTTCAGTGGAACCTCGGAACCTCCTGTCGGCATCGCCTAATCCCATCGTTCCTTCCACTGCTCCAAAGAATAAGGAGACGGCGCCAACATTAGGGATGGCATCGCTCGCGTCGTAGAGTGGAGACTGAACCAGCAGATCCGCATGGTGGTCCCCATCCACGTCAATGCAGTTTGCTGTGAAGACTTCATCGCCGCTGGATTCGATGATCTGTAATGGCGTGTGAAAGGATTCGTTGACATCGAATACCAGTACCTTTGAGAGCGATCCGGAGTATGCATCCGAGCCACTGGAAGCTATGGGAGCGGTAGAGGCTACAATCTCGTCCTTTCCATCTAAATTGAGGTCGCAGAGCACCAGGGTTTTCCCCAATTGTTGAGATTCAGAGCCGTAGACGATTTCATCGGGATCGCCCCAGTCGGCTGCTTCCAAAATGGGGCCCGCCACGAGTACGATTCCATTGGGATCTCCGGAGCTATACACAAAGTCTGCTCCGCCATCGCCGTCGAAATCACCCGAGGCGAAATGACCATCATTCGTACGCCCTTCTATGGTGTGCTGGATGGTATCGGTCTCGAGTTCACCGTCGCTGAGCATGCTGGGCCAGATGACCAACACATTTCCATCTTCGTTTGAAAATAGAGCATCCGGGACACCATCGTGGGTGATGTCGGCCATCTGAATTCCATCGAAAAGGTACGCCCATGGGGACTCGCTGGGAAGTGACAGAAGGCTTGTGTCGGGACTGTTTAGGTTGGGGGCCTCTAATAGGGGGCCCAGGTGAACTTGGATTTCACTCTCGAAGTAGTAGTCTTCATTCAACGTGTGGTGTGCCACGACGAGATCGTGAATGCCATCGGAATCAACATCCTCCATCGATGTGAAGCTTCGAGCCGCACCACTTTCTGCCTTGTCGGCCGTGATGGTCCATGCTGGGGCGCTGGGGTCCGTATCGATGGGGCTATCGAGCAGGTGGATTTGTTGGCCGTGTGAGTTTCCGATGAGCAGGTCATCGATGCCGTCGCCTGTGATGTCTCCAACGCTCATATGGGTCAAAATAAAATGGTCGCTATGAATATAGGCGCGGTCTGCATCCGTATCGCGGACCGTGATGTTGCAGCGATTGTCGATAAAGCCATCACAATCGCGGTCATGCCCATCGCAACTTTCGACGGCCTCTGGATGTGTGAACGGATCGGAGTCATTGCAGTCACCTGGAGTATCCACTCGACCGTCTGTGGCCATGCACAGCAGTTCGGCGTCATTAGCGTCGCCCCAGCCGTCCCCGTCTGTATCTGCGTAAAAGGGGAAACCATTGATGGTGCCGTCTTCGTCGATCGTTCCGTCACAGTCGTTATCGACCCCGTCGCACCGTTCGTCTGCCAAGGGATTAATCTCTGCGGACTCCTGATCGCAGTCATCGTTGTTGGACACCTCATCGGAGCCACCCGAGCATCCGTACCCTCGAGGCGGCCCAAAGCCGAAACCATCGCCATCAGCATCCATAAACCAGTCTGTGGCATCGATAGCGGTGTCTTCATCGGTCTCGCCATTGCAATCATCATCGATGCCGTTGCATCGTTCGGGTTCTCCCGGAGAGATCCGTGTCTCGCTATCGTTGCAGTCGCGATCGTTGTCGACCCAGCCCGGTTCGACAATGCAACTGATTTTGGACTGTAGAGGATCTCCAAATCCGTCTCCATCGGCGTCTCGGAACTGTGTGGTCAAGCAGCTTGCGCTATCGCTGGTCAGGCTGGATTCAGGTTTTCCTGCACCATCGTCACATCCCTGAACACACCACAGGCCGCCCAATAAAAGTAGCTTTTGAAACAACTTAGGTGATGACATGTCAATATTTATCATGGGTATCTTGATGTCCAGAAAAGCCTCTGCTTGCATCCATTATGACAGCTGTGTAGAGTATTGGCATGTCAAGAGTAAAACCTGCAAGGCCGTTTCTCAAGTGGGCAGGCGGAAAACGTCAGCTTCTTGAGCATCTTCGTCAGCGTGTTCCGTCGGATCATGGCACGTACCACGAGCCCTTTATCGGTGGAGGTGCGCTATTTTTCGACACCTCGCCGGAACGAGCTGTCATCGCGGATTGGAACCTCCGATTGGTTCGAACCTACACCGCCGTTCGTGATCGCCCTGAAGAAGTCATTTCTCGATTATCGAACTACCCGAATGATAAGTCGTTTTTTCTGAAGATGAGAGAACGAGACATCGACGCGGAGTGCGATGCAGAATTGGCTGCGTGGATGATTTATCTGAACAAGACGGGCTTCAATGGTTTATACCGAGTCAACAGAAAGGGTGGCTTTAATGTGCCTTTTGGTCGGTATAAGAACCCTACCATCTGCGATTCGGACAATTTGATGCGGGCCGCTGAACGGTTGCAAGATGTCGAGGTTTTACATGCTGATTTTCGGTCTGTTGAAGACCGGGCACAGCCGGGCGATTTTGTATATTTTGATCCCCCCTACGTTCCAGCCTCCAATACGGCGTCGTTCACGGCCTATACAAAGAATGGTTTCGGCCTTCAAGATCAAGCTGAATTGAGAGATCTGGCTCGGCGCTTAAAGGAGAAGGGCGTCTCCGTGCTTCTCTCGAATTCATCGGTGCCGGAAGTTCACGCGCTGTATGCCGAAGGTTTTGAACGGATCGAAATTTTCGCTAACCGCGCCATTAATTGCAAAGCCGCCAAACGCGGAAAAGTGGCCGAGGCACTCATCTGGTGATGGGCCGCTAAGGAGCGGCGGAGTCCCTATTGATGGACCTGCATCTTCTTGCCTGAAGTGGTGATCTCTTCATTCAGCCTTTTGATCTCTGCAGTCGGGCGTACGATTTCACCGGTGACCAGCTTGAATGTGCCGGCGAGCCAACTCATCACGGTTTGTTCCAATGTGGAGGCTCGGGTCAGCATCTTGGTGCCATGTCCGCCTTCAGCAAACAACTCGTAGTGCACCTGACCTTGGGCGACCTCTTCGAGAGCTGCGGCGGAACGCGGCGCAAAGCGATCGTCTTCAGCGGCCACGAGCAAGACGGGCCGGTTGCCATATTGTTTCAACGCATCGCCGCTCGTGATGCCTTTGTAGTTCAGGCCTGGAGAAAGGAGGACGAGGTTGACGATGCGTGGGTCCCGTGCACCCAACTGTGCGCACAGATTGGCCCCGATACTGGCCCCCACACAGCTGATGTTGTCGATGCCCTTAGAGCGCAACCAATTGGCGCCGGCTTCGAGGTCCCCCAGCATGGCCAAGTAGTCACCATCTTGAAGAGGGACACCGGCCTTTGCGCTCTTGCCGTGCCCGCGAAGGTCAATAGCGATGGTGGAAAACTGAATTTGGTGGAGCTTTTTGGACAAAAAAGACCAATCGGCACTGTCTCGACCCATCATGTGAACGAGCAGGACTCCTTGTTTGGAGCCTTTCAGTAGTGTGGTTTGAGCATGAACCTTACTGCCGTCGGTCGCGGTCAAGTTTATGGAACTCTGCGCGATAGCGGAGCCTAAGAGCGCGGTCAGCAAAAAGAACAACATACGGTCTACCCTTCGGCAGCACTATAGCCGCAGTGTGTTGAGCTGAGTCAAGAAGCTGTCGAGATCGATCCCATATGCCTCGGCTGCCTCCGCAAGCGTCTCCTCAAATCGCACTGAGCAGCCGTCGCATGAAGGCAAATGATGAGCGGCGAATATGGATGGGGCTTTTGGGTGTGCATTCCAAGCCTGATCGATGGTCATGTCTGGTGTGAAAGGAGGAATGGCTGCTCGACGTCGAACTTTTTTAAGGACCCGTTGGACCAGGGGACGAATTGTTTTGCGAAGCGGGATCATGGATCTTCCTCTATCCGCTTGGGCGCCATCAGTTGACAGGTCTTTACCCCGAGATAAACCAACGGCCTGCCCACTGAAGGGCTGTTCTTTGAATGGATGATATGGTTCCAACTGAGGACCCACACTTTATGGACCTGGCGCTTGCGGAAGCGGCGGCGGCGGCAGAGATGGGAGAAGTTCCCGTCGGTGCAGTGGTAGTTCATAAGGGAAAGGTCATTAGTCGGGCGCACAATCGACGAGAAGTCGATGGCGATCCAACGGCACACGCAGAGCTTATGGCCATGCGTGATGCGGCCTCGGTTCTGGGAGACTGGAGACTCGAGGACTGCACGGTCTACGTGACGCTTGAGCCCTGCGCAATGTGTGCGGGCTTGATGGTCAATGCCCGTGTTCAGCGTTGTGTTTATGCCGCCACGGACCCCAGAGGTGGATTTCTCGGAACCCTGGGAGATCTTTCGAGTCACCCGGTTCTCAATCACCGCTTTGAGGTGACGTCGGGGGTTCGGGCTGAGGAGGCAGCAGACATGCTGCGCTCATTTTTTCGAAAGGTGCGCGCCAAGAAGTGATTGTGGAGGGGTGGCCGAGTGGTCGAAGGCGGTAGATTCGAAATCTATTGTAGGGCAACCTACCGCGGGTTCGAATCCCGCCCTCTCCGCCCCTTCTGGAACCCCGAGTCTGATTTGTTTTTTTGGAGAGGTGACCGAGTGGACGAAGGTGCTCGCCTGGAACGCGAGTGTAGGGCAACCTACCGTGGGTTCGAATCCCACTCTCTCCGCCATTTGCGCCATAGTGCGCGGCCCAAGGTGATGGTCGGGTCTTCGTGGTCGGGGGTCCGTGAACCCCGCCAGGACCGGAAGGTAGCAACGGTGTCGGTCCCCCCGAGGTGCGGAGGTGCCCGGCCATCACCTGGGGCCTTAAACTTTGTTACGGGAAAGCCATGACCTATCAAGCGATCGCGCGAAAATGGCGCCCTACTACATTTGATGAAATAGCCGGCCAAACGCATGTGACCCGGACGCTACGAAATGCGATAGCGCTGGGTCGCGTGCATCATGCATTTTTATTTTCAGGCCCGCGCGGGGTCGGGAAAACGACCGCCGCGAGAGCTCTGGCTCGCGCGCTCAACTGTGTGGAAGGCCCGACGCCGGATCCGTGTGGCACGTGTTCCAGTTGTAAGGAAATCCTTGGAGGATCGAGTCCTGACGTCATCGAAATTGATGGCGCATCGAATAACTCTGTCGATGATATTCGCGATCTCCGTGAGAGTGTTCGCTACATGCCGGTCCATGGAAAGTCGAAGGTCTACATTGTGGATGAAGTCCATATGTTGTCGAAGGGCGCCTTCAATGCTTTGCTGAAGACCCTGGAGGAACCGCCACCCAATGTGGTTTTTCTGTTTGCCACCACAGAGCCCCAACGCATCCCAGATACTATTTTGTCCCGTGTACAACGGTTTGACTTCAAACGAATTCCTCCCGACGTGGTCATTTCTCGGCTCGGTCACATCGCTCAGGCGGAAGGTGTGGAGATTGGCGACGATGCCCTTCGCTTGATTGCCCGAGCGGGTGAAGGATCCATGCGGGATTCCCAGAGTTTGCTCGATCAGGTCATCAGTTTCGCCGGGGACTCCCCGACGCTGGAACAAGTCGCAGACATTCTGGGGTTGGTGGATCGCGCGCTGTTGTATCAAATGCTGGAAGGCATTCTTGTGGGTGATGCGGACGCCTGTCTTGGGGCAGTGGAATCGGTGTATGGCTATGGCTTTGAACTCGCAGAATTCACTGCCGAAATGCTCACTCTGATTCGAAATGCCACATTGGTGGGTCTAAGCCCGCGCTCTAAAGACTATTTGGACGTTCCCAGTGATGAACGGGAGCGACTGGAAGCTTTGGTTGAAGCCAGCTCCACGGACATTTTGGTGAGAGCTTTTCATGTGATGTTGGATGTGCACGACCAAGTGGCGCGGTCGAGTCGACCTCGCCTGGTCCTTGAGATGGCGGTGGCTCGTTTGGTCAGCATACGGCCTGCCCAGCCGATCGATAGGCTGCTCCATCGTTTGGACGATTTAGAGCAGCGTATTCGGTCGGCAGGAGGGGTCGCGATTCCTCCTCCTCGTAAGGGTGCAAAGCCTCGGTCGAGTGATGATGACAAGGAGCCGTCTCTAAGGAGCTAAACCCCGTCGCTGCCGAAGCACTTTCGGTCCCTCCAGACACGCGTCGTCATGACACCCCGATCCAGACACCTAAAGCTTCGGAGGTCCCGGAGGTCCCTGAGGTCCCGGAGGTCCCGGAGGTTCCTGAGGTCCCTGAGGTCCCTGAGGTCTCGGAGGTCCCGGACACTCCGGATGAGGTGACTCCAGACCCGATTTTGGTCGAGAATGAGACTGCCGCGGAGCCCGATACGGAGCCTGATACGGAGCCCGACACGGACACCGATGCGATACCTGTTGTCCCCGTCGGCATGAGCGATTTTGAGCGGTTTGCTTTATTTAGAGATTGGTTGGAAAAAGGCGGCCCTCGCTATGAGGTGTGGGCCAAAGACTGCATATTTACCGACGTTAGGCCACCTTTTTTGTGTTTGGAATTCCCTCCGGGTTTTCGCGCCAACCATGTGGCAGCTACGGCACGGGATGAGCGCTTATTGAAAGGCGTGCGAGCCTTCTTTCCCAATTGCACATCCGTCCAAGTTCGGAATCGCAAGGACGAAAGCCAGCAGTTGACCCATAGAGAAACGGTCGAGCATGAGCGGTTAGAAGCTCAAAAAGCGCTGGAAACAATGGTGGCGAAAAACGAAGACATCGTGAAGATTATGGATACCTTTGATGCAGCGATTGCTTCGGTTCATGCCGACTACCGGTCTCCCATTCCTCCGGTGCTTTCCGGCGATGAGGGAATCTGATGGACGTTGTGGATCCACTCAAGATGGCTGTTGCTCAACTCAAGCGTTTTCCTGGCATTGGGGAGCGGAGTGCCACGCGTTTGGTTTACTGGCTTTTGCGTCAGGGTCCCGAGGTCGCCACAGAAATTGGCGAAGCGTTGTTGGCCCTTCCCGCAGCGATGACTCGGTGTACGCAGTGTGGAGATGTGTCGGCTATCGATCCATGTTCGATGTGTTCGGATCCCAAGCGGGAATCCAGCTTGGTTTGTGTGGTTGAACGTCCTCAAGATGTTCAGGCTGTGGAGGCGGCAGGCGAATTTCGTGGCCTTTACCATGTGCTGGGGGGAGCGATCGCCCCACTGGATGGTGTGGGTCCCGATGAACTCAATATTGCGAGTCTCATTGAGCGTGTAGGAGTAGACCATATTGCCGAAGTGATCATCGCGACCGACCCAGATGTCGAAGGCGATGCCACGGCTTTGTATTTGTCGAAACTCCTCGGTCCTTTGGGTGTTCGTGTGACGCGGTTGGCTCACGGAATCTCGGTGGGAACGGAGATCGAATACGCAGATCGAAGTTCTGTTGCGCGGGCTATTGCCAACCGGCGGGAAATCTAGAGCGGCGAGTCGGGTTGTTCCAGCAGTGTGGAGTCCAGAGGGGCGCCTTCCAAGCTTTCTAAAAACGCTACGACGCTGGCGACCTGTTCGTCGTCCCATAATTGTGGCCGCAGAAGTTCTTCGCGATGACCAATCAGTGGCGGGTCATCCATGTCACTGTAATGGGTCACCACTTCAAACAGATCCGCAAAATGACCGCCATGCATATACGGTGCAGTGTGCTGTAGATTGCGGAGACCGGGCGTTTTGAAGGCTCCGATTTGTTCGGGACTGACGACCAAGTAGTCCAGCTTTGTGTCGGCGTTTTCGGTGGAGTCACTTAGCCAGCCCTTACTGTTGAAAGGGTTGTCCAGCAGCGCGCTGATGCCGTCATACCGACCGGTACTTTCGTTGTCGATATCGGATGTCGCTGGCAGGGCGATGTTGTGGAACTCTTTATTGGTAAACATGGGGCCAGCATGGCATGACCAACAGAGCGCCTCGCCTACAAAGAGCTTGGCGCCGGCCTTGGCTTGATCCGATAGTGCATCGCCCCCTGTGACATCTCCGGAGTCGAATGCGGTGAGCATGGTGTCGAACGGAGCATTGTTTTGGACAAGTTGACGCTCATAGGCGGCGATCGCTTTGGCGACGTTGGCGAAGATGCGGGTGACGGTGTCGCGATCCTCATCTTCCATGGATAGCCATGCCACATCGAGAGGGTCCCCTGGATCGTCAAGGACGGGCATGGCGTTGGCCGGGAACCGGTCGGTATCGCTGAGGTCCGGCAGCGCCCCAAAAATAGCCGTATAGGCCTCATGGAGGGCATCATCGTTGTACAGGTGATGTGCCACAGCCATCCGATTGCTACCGTGCTCGTTGGTGGCTTCGATGGGGCTGGCGGCCTGACACCATAGGGTGTCGCATCTCCCATCCCAATAGAACCAACGATTGTAGGCACTATTGATGATGGTGGGTGTGTTTCGAGTGGTGACGCCCAGTGCGGTGGATACGTGTTCGGGATCCGCAAAACCATGTTCAGGCTGGTGACACGTCGCGCAGCTTTGTTCGCCATCTGCGGACAGTCCCGTATCGAAAAATAGATACTGACCTAGGCGTTGAGCGGCCGCATCATCCGCCACAGTGTTGGTTGGATCCGGTGGGATCGGGTTGGTGACTTGATGGCGTAAAAGCCGGTTGATCTCAGTGTCAGTAAAGCGTTCACTTGAGTCGCTCCCGCCGCTCCCGCCGCTCCCTTCGGGCCCGTAGGAGAGGGTTTCGGACTTGTCGGCGCAAGCCGACATGCTCACCAGTATGATGAGAGTCTTACTCGCAGCAATCCACCTGGAAGCTGAGTAGCTCTTCACTTCCGCTGGCTGATGCAACCGTTGCATGAATCTCCCAGTAGCCGGGCATATGGAACTCAAAAGGTTCTGCTGTGAATGTACCATCTTCATTTTCAACCACTTGGGGTTCGACATTCATTCCATGACCGCCGTGGGTGGGCATGGTGCCGTCAGAATCCGTGATGCTGCCTTCGCTGACGGTAAAAGTGACTGCGAATTCTTGTGATTCAGGGATGGGGCTTGGGTCGGTCGTATAGGAAACCGTCACACCGTGATTGGTGGTCAGTTCTGTACTGGGATCGAAGTCGTCGGGAAGACTGTCGTCGCCGTGGTCGCCGTGGTCGCCGTGGTCGCCGTGGTCG
>Ga0163180_10000217_pt1 | contig 32805 bp, 20 predicted proteins | sample AtlANTMetagenome_2_FD_109647 | JGI IMG/M metagenome (GOLD analysis project Ga0163180, IMG submission 109647) | Marine eukaryotic phytoplankton communities from the Atlantic Ocean - Atlantic ANT 4 Metagenome | ecosystem: Environmental > Aquatic > Marine > Oceanic | place: North Atlantic Ocean...
ATCCATCATTCTTTCCATATCTTTATGTAAGTCTTCTTTAGAAACGAAATCACGATTTATTTCTTCTCTAGTTCTATTGAGTAATATTTCTAATCGTTTTGTTTCATTATGAAGTTGTACTATGAACCAAACAAATGGAGCTACGATTCCAGTAAGTACTAAATTCCAAAGTAAATGTATTGATTCCAATTCCATATTTCCCTCTATAAAAGATATACTTCTATTTAGGGATTTTTAAGTTTCCATCTGGTAAAACCTCAAATTCCATAACATCGTTAAAACTTGTTTGAATATTAGGTGAACCATTCAATCTACCTTCATTTAAATATTGAAACTCATGATTAAATGCAATTGATATTCTATCAAAGTCTACTTCATTAGGTTCTACATAATGTAACATTGCAGATGGAAATAGAAATAAATCACCTTCTACTGGGTCAACTACAAAATTATCTGCATCTCTTCTTGATGCATGTGTAAAATCTTGCATGTATTTTGCCTGACCACTTATAAATTGCAAACAACCAGACCCCCTAGTTTCTTTCGGAACTTGTAAATAAAATACACCACTATACCAACAGCCAGGATGAGAATGTACATTATTATATGAATTTTTATAATTTATGTTTACCCAATAATTACCATGGTGTAATTTAAAATCTTTACTTTCATCTCCTGCGTAAAATGGAAATACTTCTTTATTAAAAACTTTTTCAATACCATTAATCATAGATTGGAAAATTGGTCTCTCATTTACACCATCATTAGACTGCCAACCACTACCATTATTAGAACGACTTCTACCAATTGGGTCATTTTTTCTCATAGTATAACATTCTTTTTGCATTGCATGAAGTTGTTCATCAGAAATATAACCTTCTTTAATTAAATTAACTCTAAATACATTCCATGAAAACATTGGTATAAACATTATTTAAACTCCTTTTTCGATGCCCAGTTCTTTCTATAAACTTGTTTATATTCATTTCTATCGTCTAGTGGTTCTCTGTCATTCATTTTTTTTAATTCACCTTGGAATTCTTTTCTAAATTTTCCATGGAGTTCTTCTTTAGAAAGAAACTCAACTGTATGTTTCCAAGGATATCTAACAAAAGGTACAATCTGTACCAGTGGTGTACCTTTGGGTATTATAAAAGAATTATCAACTTTAGGATAGAATATCAACATATTATTTGTTGTCAATTGATTAAAACCATCGGTATCTATAACTCCTTGCCATGTTTGAAAGTATGGATTATCAAACAAAAATGGGTCAAGATAATAACAAGAAGTTCCTTTTGGTGTTTCAATTAAGAAATCCATTTTGAATTTAAATGCCATTTTATCATCCCAACTACTACCTTTAACTTGTACAGCAGGATGACCACCATGTTTTTGTGAACCTTCTAACCACTCATTCTCTGCAAGAATAAGACCTTTACTATGTGCAATTAATTGTTCTGGTGTTTCAGATTCTTTTATTTTTTTTAATTCTTCTGGTGTTACATCATCTTTTAATGGAAGAGAAATACTTATTGGTTCATTTCCATCATGTCCTATAAAAACAAATACTGAATGACGATTTCTAATTAGATATCCCATAGATAACCAATCATGCATAGCTGGACATTTTTTTATTGTTTCAGATGATTTGTTTAACCCATTAGGTAACATAGTTGGTAATTTCTTATACCACTCTGGTTTTACTTGTCTAGCTGGAACTGGTTCAAATAAACGATTTTCACTGTCTATTACACACTGAAACTTTATTTCCATTTCTTTTATCGGGCATTCGTCCATAATCTTTCGTGTATATAATATAGTAATAGTTTCAAGAAAAAATCAAATGTCATTATTGCACCAGCAACTTCAACTGACCCTGTTAGTGCATATCCTATTAATCCTGTAGTAACTGTTGCTATTATTCTCCATGAAAATGCTTTTACAATTGACTTACTGTGTGAATCCAAGTTGTCTCCTAATTTCTGTTGCAGAAATTAATTCAGTCTCTTTGTCAAAAGATTCCTGTTCTATTTTATACCCTACATCTCTACCATAAGTTATGTTGACAACATTTGGTACTTTTTGTATAATATAGTGTACATTTTCTTCGTATCCTTCTCCAAGTAGATACATTTTAATATTTTGTTTAACTGTTTTAAAATCAAATGGATTCTTTGCAGTATTTTCCATTGCACGAATCATAATAACCACTTGTCCTGTTTTATCATAACATCGTTTGAATAATGCAAAATGACCATCATGAAATGGTTGAAATCTACCTAACATTTGTGTAGTAGGTTTAGTTTCGTCAAACCTTCTATTCTCTGCAAGTATTTCTCTTGCAATAACCTCTGAATGTAGTTCACCATTCTGGTCTTCGACCAGATAGTCTACTTCGTTTTTGAGAGGTCTTTGAAATGCTTTATTGGTATCTGCATATCTACCTTTCTCTATTGTATCCATAAAGACTATATAATCTGGATTTAAAATTTGTCGACCTTGAGTAAATGGACATACAAAATCCATAATTGCATATGGTTTTTCGGATTCTCTACATAAGTCTTTCATCCTATGTACCTGTCTCATTCTACCTTCTTCTGAGAAATCCCAATCGTTGTGTTGGGTTCGGATTGCATCTGCATTGAAATGGTCTGCATCTAAATGTTCAAGTAGACAATTAGAAATATAAGTTTTTCCACTGCCAGGCAATCCCATAATTAAAATTGTTTTTGTTTTCATAATAGTATATATTATGCATCCCAAAGGGTTGCTTTATCTCCTCTTACGACCATACTTGTTCTAAATGGGAATCCATTTTCTTTAGTATATTCTACATCTGGGCCAGGATGTCTATGTGTAATTGCACCATTCATAATGACTAATCGATTTGGTTTATATTTTACTCTACCAATTTCATAATCCTCTGCATTTTCTGGAATACCATTATATGAATGGTCATGATATTCACCATTGTACATTATTAAGTCACCACCCCAATTATCTTCCCATCTTTCTTGGTCATAGTATAGGAATGTTAAATTGTTTAGACATGAATCATCTAATCCTGTGTCTTCATGAATAGTTCCATCTTGTCCAATAGTTTGTCCATTAAATCCACAATATTGAAAATAATTCCAATCAAATTTAAAATCTTGTCTTAGTTTATGTATAAACCAATCTATCATAGGTTCTCTATAACCTACATTATTAACACGAAATACATCCTTCTTCCATTCTGATTGTTTCATCCATCTTTTATTTTTTCTATGATATGACTCATAATGGTCTTGTATTGCTGTATTGTTGTGCCAACTATTTTTTTCCTCACCTACATTATGATATATTGATTCACCCCAATACAAATGTTGCATTTCATTATTACGAATTACTCTATTACTTCTACCCCAGTTAACAGATGAATTTCTCCAATTTCTCCAACTCCACCAAATTGGAGGCGTAAGATAATTATCAAATACCCATACTTTTTGGAAAGGTAATTTATCAATAGGTTTTGGTTTTTGCAGATATTCTATATTGAGAGGATGCATTAACCATTCGTAATGCATAGACACTATACAGCCCTCTTGTCCTCACCTAAAGAATCTTGTCCACCATTAACATCGAAAGTATCTGATTTAGTTTCAAATCTATCATCTGACCAATGAGTTTCAGTAAACTCATCCTGTGGTGGTGGTTCTGGTAATTGATTTAGATAAGTATCAAAGTCTTGCAAATCTCCATCAAGAGTTGCATTTAATTCTTCACATATTCTATATGCAGTACCAACTAAAAAATCATTCCAGTCTAAGAATCTTCTTGCAATTTGTCTTCTAGGGTCATTAGAACCTTCTCTAGATGCAATAAGAATTTCAGTCATATTATCAAATTTGAAAAAACCTAATCTTTCAAATCCAATTTCTCTTCGATTTTTTACTGACTCTTGAATATCATCTGAATATTGTTTTGTCATTGTGAGTTCCAAAGGTGGTTCACAAAGTTTAATATATTCTTCAATTTCTGCAATATTTTCCTCAGATAACTTTTCTACTTTTCGATTAAGTTCGTATTCGTAAGAATCATCATATGGTATATAAAACATAAAGTCATAATCAAAACCAAAAGAAGGTTTATCTGCTTTATCATAATTCCAACGAAGTCCTCTTTCGTTAGTTATATGTAAAACATTGTCGTGGTCATATACTAATAACATAATAAAATCTCCATAATATAAAGTATATAGTCTTGGTCTAAGGCCAAGGTTTATTCAAATCACCATCCCATGTAGATACTGGTCTAGTCGAAGGTCGAGTAGATGGTCTAGTACTTGGTCTAGTTGAAGGTCTCGTTGCTGGACGAGTTTGTGTCACCTCATAAGAAGTTGGTCTACTAATAGTCTGTTCAAATGATGAAGGTCTACTAATTGTTTGTTCAAAACTTGTAGGTCTCGGAGTTTGGAAATTAGCAGGTCTATTAATAGTTTGTTCATAAGAAGTAGGTCTACTATTTTGTAACTGAGCAGGTCTATTAATAGTCTGTTCATAAGAAGTAGGTCTATTAATAGTTTGTTCATAAGAAGTAGGTCTAGGTATTGTCACTTCATAAGAAGTTGGTCTAGGTATCGTTTGTTCATAACTTGTAGGTCTACTACCTTGAGTCTGATAATACTGAGGTCTACCTATAGTCTGTTCATAAGAAGTAGGTCTAGGTATTGTCTGTTGATAACTAGTAGGTCTAGGTATTGTCACTTCATAAGAAGTTGGTCTAGGTTGCTGATAGTTAGTCGGTCTAGGTATCGTCTGCTGATAGTTATAACTAGGTGGTCTATAGTTTTGTATCTGTGTATTATAACTAGGTGGTCTATAGTTTTGTATCTGTGTATTATAACTAGTAGGTCTAGGTATCGTCTGTTGATAGTTATAACTTGGTGGTCTATAGTTTTGTATCTGATAATTTTGAGGGCCAGGGTTGAAAGGCCCATCTGGTTGATAGATTGGATTAAATGATGGACTTGGTACTAATGGGTTAAATGGTGTTAACTGTGCATTAGGTGATTGAACTTGAGTTGCAGCTGCACCAAATTTTGGATTAGCTGCAGTATAAACTTGCACTTGAAAAGCTCCTGGCCTAAATCCTGTAGTTTGGAAATATTGTGGTCTATAACCTGTTGCTTGTCCTTGATAATTAGCAGGTCTATTAATAGTTCCTTGAGTTTGAAAATATTGTGGTCTATAAGCAGTTCCTTGAGTTTGAAAATATTGTGGTCTATAACCTGTTGCTTGTCCTTGATAATTAGCAGGTCTAGAAGCTTGTAACTGGCCAGGTCTAGCTATCGTTTGTTCATACTGATTAGGTCTGTTAATTGTAACTTGATAATTAGCAGGTCTATTAATCGTTTGTTCATAGTTAGCAGGTCTAAAATTCTGTATTTGAAAGTTTGCTGGTCTGTTAATAGTTACTTCATAACTATTTGGTCTGTTAATAGTTTGTTCATATTGGTTTGGTCTGTTAATAGTAACCTCATAAGATGAAGGTCTATTAATAGTCACCTCATAACTTGTAGGACGAGGTGTCTGGAAATTTGCTGGTCTATTAATTGTAACTTCATACGATGTAGGTCTACTATTCTGCAATTGAGCAGGTCTGTTAATAGTTTGTTCGTATGTTGTAGGTCTATTAATAGTTACTTCATAACTATTTGGTCTATTAATAGTAACCTCATAGGGTTGTTGATAAGACTGTTGAAATGGTTGTTGAAATGGTTGTTGAAATGTCTGTTGAAAAGGTTGTTGCACCTGTATAGTTCCAGTCTGGAATTCCCATCCAGTTGGAGTCTTTCTTTTTACATCAACTACTTTTTTCCAGCCAGATGGAGTCTTGACTCTCCATCCATTGGTGTCATTCCATCCTGCTGGAGTTTTTACTTTTGAACTCATTAATCAATTTCCTCATTCATTATATATTGTTACTATGAGTATGTTATCCAGATATCACCTACTGCTCCATCCGAACCACCTGGCGCAGAAGAATGTATGAATACATTTCTCATTGCCTTAGCACTTGCACCAATTGTTGTATAACTTGTTGTTGCAGCTCCTGTGAAAGCAGATGTTCCACTTACTGCTAAACTACTTAATGTACCAACACTTGTAATATTAGTTTGAGCTGCAGTTTGAATTGTACCTGTTACATTACCAACTAAGTTACCAGTGATATTACCACTTGAATTAATTGATGATGCCGCAACATTTGCAGCTACAAAATCTGCAGCTGTTAATGATAAATCACCAGTTGAAGAACCTGTTGCAGTTGTTGTTGCAACTACAAATTTATCTGCACTTTCATCCCAACCTATAAATCCATTGTTACCTGTTGAACCTCTTTCTAGTATAAGACCCAAGTCATTACTGTTTGAACCAGTATTACCAGAACCAAGTTCTATTAATGCATCTTCAATAGTAGTGTTTGTTGAACTGTTAGTTACTGTTGAACCATTAACTGTTAGGTTACCAGAAATTACAACATTACCACTTGCAGTAACATCTGTTGCAGCTATATCTGCAAAAGTTACATCACTAGTTGTTGCAACATCCTGTCCAATACTAATTGCAGGCTCCCATCCTTCACCAGCACTACCACTTACAGTAACACCAGTTCCACCAGTAACATTGTCTACATAGTTTCCAGAAGTTCCAGAACCTAATGCAACTGTTCCTACTACTAAGTCTATTGTATTATCTGCATCTTGATATGTTGCAGTAATACCTGTCTCAGTATTTGAACTAAACATTGCACCTACTGTGTCTGATACTGCCTCTGCAAAGTTTGATACTCCACTAGAAGTAATACTAATATCTACATTAGATGCACTTGTTACTCTACCTTTTGAATCTACTGCTACTTGAGCAACACTATCTGCATCACCATAAGTTGCAGCTGATACACCAGAGTTTGCAAGTGTAATTGGTAATGCAACATTACCTGTTCCATCAAATGATTGTGATGAGTCTGTAGTTGCATCCCCTGTTACTGTAAAGTTTCTTGAAGTTGCAAGTGCAGTTGCAGTTGCAGCGTTACCAGTTGTACTTCCAGAAGAACCAGATACATTACCTGTAACATTTGCAACCAATGTACCTACTGTATATCCTGTTGCAGTTGTATTAACTGTTGTTGAAGGTACTGTTTGTGTATCTGCAAATAATCTAAATGTATTATCTGTAGATGCATCAAAGAATAAACCTGCGTATTTTGTAGTACTTGACTCTACATACTTACCATAGAAACCAAAGTCTGTTGCATTTCCAGAGTTTGCATTTGTTAATCCTGTAAAGTTTGCATCGGATACTGTTGAACCTGTTTGTGTTGTTGTACCACTAACTACCAAGTTACCTGTAACTGTTAAGTCATTTGAAATTGTTACATCACTTGGTAATCCATATGTAATTGTTCCAGAATTTTCTACAACATCTACTTCGTTTGATGTTCCAGCAAAAGTTAAAGTACCACCTAATGATACTGGACTTGTATTTGAACCATCGGAAACTGTTATACTTGAATTTGAAAGTTTACTGTTTGCAATTGAACCAGATAACATTGCATTGTCTACTGAACCAGCTGCAATTGTTAATGCAATACTAGTATTACCTAGGTCTGTCATTGTACCAGAACCAGTCACATCTCCTGTTAGAGATATAGTTGGGTCATTAACATTAAAGTCTAAAGTACCATCTGAGTCATCATAGGTGACTGAGATACCATTTTCTGTGTTAGACGATACCATTCCACCTACAACATCTTGTACTCTTTCTGTAGTATGGTAAAGGTTACTTGACCCTTCGGATAAGTTGTCTGTGTTAAATCCAGAAATACTTGTTACTAAATCGATAGTTCCATCACTATCTTCATAAGTTGCAGTGATACCTGTTTCAGTGTTTGAACTGAACATTGCTCCTACAGTATCTTGAACTACTTCTGTAAGGTCTATGTTTGCAGAACCATCGAATGAAACACCATGAATTGTTCTTGCAGTTTCTAATGCAGTTGCAGTTGCAGCGTTACCTGTTGTATCTTGGTTAAGTGTTCCAACTGTAAAATCTAAAGTACCATCTGAATCATCATATGCAACTGTAATACCACTTTCGGTATTAGATGTTACCATTGCACCTACGATATCTTCTACAGACTCAGTAAGGTCTGTAATAGTTGATGCAGTTGTACTTACTACTAAATCGATTGTACCATCTGAATCTTGATATGTTGCACCAACACCTGTTTCAGTATTACCAGAGAACATTGCACCAACAATGTCTTGTACTCTTTCTGCATTTACTGTTACATCACCAGAAGATACAGTAAAGTCTGTTCCATCAAATGATGCAATACCTTTGTTTGTTTCTGTTGCATCTTCTACAGATATAGTTGCAGTTGAACCTTCACTCGGTGTATGAGATACATCAATACCTTCACCAGCAGATATATCTAATAGATAATTACCAGTTGTATCTGTACCTAATGCAACTGAGTCAGCTGCAATAGTTGATGCAATTGATACATTACCAGAACCATCAAATGAAACTGAACCAGTAACATCTCCTGTTAAAGAGATTGTTCTTGCATTCATTAATTGAGAAGCTGTACTTGCATTACCTTCTAGGTCTGCCAACAATGTTGATTGTGAATGACCAGTTCCAGAAGTATCTACTGTAGTTGTAGGTTCTGATTGGTTACCATGGAATAATCTAAATTTACTTGATTCAGATGCATCCCATAATAGTCCTGCGTATTTTGTAGTTGAACCTTCAACATACTGACCATACAAACCAAAGTCTGTTGCATTTGCAGCGTTGTCTTTTGCAACTTTAACTGAACCATCTGTAACTTGTAATGTAGAAGATGATACTGTAGTTGTACTTCCTTGTACTGTAAGGTTACCAGATAGTGTTAGGTCAACTGCACTTGCATTTCCTGTAACTGTTAAATTGTTTCCAATAGTTACATTGTCTGGTAATCCTACTGTCACTGTTGCAGTTTCAGAACCAGAACCAGATACTTCAATTTCATTTGAAGTTCCAGAAATTCCAGAAACATAGTTTCCTGTTGTGTCTGTTCCTAATGCAACACTGTTAGCTGCAATAGTTGTACTAATAGATGTATTTCCTAGGTCTGTCATTGTTGCAGAACCAGTTACATCTCCTGTCAATGAAATTGTTGGGTCATTGACATTGAAATCTAAAGTACCATCTGAGTCATCATATGTGACACTAATACCACTTTCGGTATTAGATGATACCATTCCACCTACAACATCTTGTACTCTTTCTGTTGTATGATATTGATTTGTTCCTTCTGGTACTAATGTTGTACTTGATGGTGTTCCTACAATAGCAACATTACCCATTCCACTATGGTTTGCACAATAGTAGTATAATGGGTTTAAACAGTCTTGTGCTAAACCTATTTCTACATATGCACCTGCTGAACCAGCAGTTCCTACTTTATTGTAAACTTTATATAATGTAGATGCAATCTCTGAACCACCACCATGAGTACCATCACTTGTTGTGGAGAATCTTAAAGGATGTGATGCATTACTATTATCTGATTGGTCAAATCTATAAACTATACCCTTTGCCAACTTAAGGATATACTGTGAAGTACCATCAATAACAAAGTAACCACCACTAACTGTAACTGTAACTGGATAATAATATGGATTTGTTCCAGCAATATTTTGTTCTACTGCAAGGTCAATAGTTCCATCACTATCTTCATAAGCTGCAGTTATATTTGTTTCAGTATTGGAACTAAACATAGCTCCCACTGTATCTTGTATGAATTCTGCACCTACTGTTGCACTAAATGTACCAGATGAATCATCATATGAAAATGATATACCTGTATGTGAACCAGCAGCGAACAGACTTGAAATCTGGTCTTGTATCGCTTCAATTGCACCAGTAGAGTCTAATTCTCCAGATGCATTTAAAAGGTCTGCAAGATATCTTGCTTTAGTTGGCATTTTAAAGTTCTCCTATTTTAAATCCTTTATAGTTATTTATACTAATCATCTATTTCGATGAAGTCTTCTCCTGTGATTTGTTCTAATCTACGAATCATTTTTTCCATATTAACTTTAAACCTTTTACCAGTTTTCACATTTTCTGAATAGTAAATCCATTCACCTTGAGTATTGTGAGGTGATATCTGAGTAACATTACCAGCTTCATCTCTCACAAATAGTTCTGCACTACTTGATACATCTTTTGCATATAAAGATGCACGATTAGTTACACTAGATGGGTCAGATGCAAGTACTTCTAAATGTACTGGCCCATCTTGTACATCTACATAAGTAGATGGTTTTAGTGTGACTGCATTAGTCCCACTTGATTGAATGTTATTTCCATTGGTATCTAAATTACCACCAAGGAAAGGTACTGTATCTAAAAATAAATTTACCTCTGGTGTATTGAAACCATATTCAATTACATCGATAACATAATTTGGGTCTGTAAGTGCTTCTACAAAATCAATTTGAGTACCACTACCAGAACTCCATTGTCCTTTTTTTACTAAGACACCATTCACAAATACTTCTGAATATTTGGGAATAATACTTAAAGGGTTTCCATTTGCATCGTTTCCACTTATATTAGATGTGGAAGCTGCAGTAATATCATATTGGTTTCTAAAAAATGGTTCTGAACCTGTGTATGATTTTATGACAACTGTATCATTAACTTGTAGACCAGAACTAAATGTTATAACTGATGAACTAGTTTCTGTATAGTCTGAACCAGACCTATTATCCATAAGAACACCATTTAAAAATACTAAGATTTTGCCTGGCGTATATGATAAGGTATTACTATTTTCATCTGCACCAGTTAGTACTGTTTGATTAGCAGTTGCAGTAAATTCAAATTGTGCAATACTTGTTAATTTAGATGCAGTAGTTCCACCTAGACCTATAACTTCTAGGTAATCAGAAGACTTTGCACCATCATCCAATACAATTGATGTACCATTCGTTGCAGTATAATCATCTGGGTCTAAAAATACTCCATTAAGGAATACTAAAATTTGACCAGTTGTATACGATAAGGAATCACCATTTGCATCGGTGCCTGAAAATGTTGTTTGGTTTGCACTAGCATTAAATAGGTTATGAGACATTTGGTTGAACTTAGCTTGTTCTGCACCCACCTCAACGATAGATTCAGTTCCACCTACATTCTTTTTAATGTATGCCTTACCATCATAGGTGTTGATTGCAAGTTCACCCAACGATAAGTCGGATGTACTTGGAATTGCACCACTAGTAGCAGACCTTTTTAATTGGACTGTCTGTGTCATATGTCACTCACTTTGTCATTAGGGTATATACCCTATATCTTAAACTGTTATGTAACAGTTATTTTTTCTAAAATTGCACTCCATGTAGAAGTGTCTAATGTAAATTTAATTCTTATCTGGTCATCTGCAAATCCAAGTCCTATGTAATTAAGTACATCCATTGGTACTTCTTTAATAGTTCTTTGTACATTTGCACCAGTATCCCACCAATCTGTTGGTGGAATCTCATCATTTATCCTCATTCCTAAATCAAGTTCTCTACCACCCTCTGAGTTATCTAACTTAAGTTTTGCAGTAAAGTTACCATTATCACTAATATAAACTTTTCCATCAATAGGAATATAAAGTTGTTTCATAACTTCATTTGGTATTTCAATATCAATTCGTCTTTCTTCAACTGTCAATTCTGGTACAGTTGCATTAAAAACTTTTCCATTATAACTCATAATAATTATCCTCTATTAATAACTTCCACCATCTATTGCAGTAATTGAAACTGCACCAGACGATACTGTAAACTCATTTGAGTTAAAAGATGCAATACCTTTATTAGTTGAAGTTGCATCTTCTGCTGATAAAGTTATACTACCAGCACCATTAGTGACATCTAAACCTTCTCCAGCAGTAATTGTTCCTAATTGCATGTCACCATTACCTGTATGACCCATTAGAATCTGTCCATTAGTTGGTGCAGAACCATCTACACTTGTAATTGAACCTGCTAAGTCTAATCCACCAATATCTAAATTACCTTTTGTACCAGATATAATTGAACTTGTATCTGTTGCATCTGGAACAAATGTAAATTTACCTGTACTATCATCAAATCCGAAGAACCCTAATTTTGCAGCTGACCCATTGTGCCATCTGAATTGCATACCTCTATCTTTGTTATCGTCTGAGCCTGGAGCTGTATCTCCACCCACTACAAAGATTGGGTCATCAACTGTGACTGTTGTACTGTTTACAGTTGTTGTAGTTCCATTGATTGTTAAATTACCATCGACTGTAAGGTTATTACCTATAGTCACATTGTCTGGTAATCCAACTGTAATTGTTTGACCACTTGCAACTGTTTCAATCTCATTTGTTGTACCAGCAATGGTCAACGATTGTGAGTCTAAATCTATTGCACCAGTTCCACTGTCACCAGCAGTATCTAAATCTTGAGCAGTTATATTTGTATCTACATAATCTTTAACTGCAGCTGATGTTGGAACTGTTGTGTCGTTATCGTTTGAACCAATTCCTTCACTTTCTATTACTAAAAAGGAATTGTTAATACTTACTGCACCACTTGATACAGTAAAGTGTGAACTGTTAAATGATGCAACACCTTTATTTGATGTACTTGCATCTTCACCAGCTATGGTTATTTGGTTATCGGATACTGTTGTATCAATACCTTCACCACCAGTGAAAGTTAAAGTTTCACCAGTTGAGAATGAGTCATTTGACCCACTATCTGCAGCTAATGATAAACTTGATACGACTGTACCAAAACTTAATTGACCAGAACCATCTGTTTTAAGGAACTGACCATTTGAACCATCACCATCTGGTAATGTAAATGTAGTATTATTTGTTACTGCATTTGGTGATTTAAGTGCTACGAAGTTAGAACCATTATCTGAATCTTCGAATAGTTGTAGACTACCACCTGTTGAACTCCCATTCCCTACTTTGAAGTTTGCTGGTGATGGTGTCGTTCCATCTAAAATATCAGTATAATATTTACCACCTAGTTTTTGTATTACTGCACTACCACCACTGTCTTGAGACTCAACATATAGAATTGCACCAGCACCACTATTGGATGCATCCATTGAATATGCTAATTCACCTTGAGCTAAGTCAGACGCTGTAGGGGCAGAAACACCTGTGCTTCTTTTAATCTGAATTACTGTTGCCATTATTCTCTCCTAATATTGTTAGTAAGTCCCACCATCTATCGTGTTGGCAGCTTCAAACTTACCTGTACTTGCATCAAAAATAAGGGTAGTACCACTTTGAAGTGACACTGTGGTTGTATCCACATTTGCCAAATCATTCATATTAATCGAGGATGCATCCACTTTACCTACAGTCACTTGTTTGACTTGTTTGTTAAGAGGGTTGGCAACCTTTACTTTTATAGTTGACATTGTTTATTAACTCCTACTTACACTTGGTGTTACAATCAACTGCCCTTCTATCAATCTTGTTTTTAATCCACTTGCATCAGTTTGTAAGACATCGTACACATATCTTCCATTTTCTAATGCAGCAGTTTGCACATCGGTGAGACTTAAGGTTAAATTCCCACCGACTCCATCATTGGATGTACTAAATGTTGCTTTTACTGTATTCGAAGCATGACTTTTTCTTACCTGTGCAAGAAAAGTATTACTTGCAAGATTCAATGCTGAATCTGTTGCATCAGTCAAGGAGACAGTAATTGTAAAATCACTCCCTTGGTCTACGAATAAATTACTGATACTTGCCATATAAAATACTACCTTTTGATGTTATCTAAGTAGTATTTATACGATTTACGACTTTAAACTTTCTATTTCTGTTTTAAGTTCTTTGATTGCTTCAATTAATAATGGAACTAACTTTTCATATTGAACTGTCTTATATTCATTATCAACTGGTGCTGGTTGAACGACTTCTGGTAATATTTGTTCTACTTCTTGAGCTGATACACCAATCATGTTTACATTCTTATCAAACTGATTACTTAAATCAGATGCTGTATCATTCCAATTAAAGTGGAAACCATTTAACGATTCTACTTTCTCTAGAGCATTTTCAATGTTATCACCTCTGTCTTTTAATCTATCATCAGATGCATATGCAATAATATCACCTGTTGATGAAACCTGTGCAAAAGATACACTACTAGTAGTATTAGTTGCTTGGTTAGATGAATATGTTGTATATCCAGATGGGTTAGTACTATTATATGGTGTAAATCCTAATGCAGTTGTAACATCGGAAGAACCAATTGCACTAGTGTAATGAGGTGCAGATGTGTTTGTTGCACCAGCTTGAATACCAGCAAGTTTAGTGTTTAGTGCAGAAGTAAAGTTTATTTCTGTTAATCCACCATTACCTACACTATATGTTGTGTTAGTATCTGTTGATGCTATATTAAATACACCAGTTGTTGGTTCTGAAATAGTTACATTACTTCCACTTTGAAGAGTAATACTACCAGTTCTATAAGAACCAGAATCTTCTCTGATTTGTGTAACTGTATTATCATTATTATCAGTTGAACTAATTGTTAAACTACCTGTACTACCATCGTATGATACAGAAGTTGCACCACTACCAGATATCATAGCACCAACAATATCTTCAATATGGTCGTGGTCAATACTTACTGCACCAGAAGATACTGAGAAATCAGTTGAACTAAATGATGCAATACCTTTATTAGTTGCAGTAGCATCTTCTCCTGCTACTGTTACAGTTGAACCATTTATGACAGTATTCATACCTTCACCACCAGCAATGGTCATTGTTGTTCCTTCGGATACTGCTTTGGTTGAACCAGTATCAGCTGCTTGACTCCAACCAGAATATGTATCTACTGATACTTGACCAGCAGCTGTTAGTCTTCCCTGTGCATCAACTGTAAATGTTGAGATTGCACTTGCAGAACCATATGAACCTGCTGATACAGCAGTATCATCTAAACTTATACTATGTGCAATACCTTCACCAGAAGTTGCACCAGTTGATGTTAAAGCAGTTCCTGCTACTAATGTACCAACATAGTTACCAGATGTTTTTGTTCCTAAAGTTACTGCATTATTTACAATTGCATCTGTATCTACTGAATCGTCTGCTAACTCACTAGCGTTGATTGCATTTGCAGCTATCTCTGAACTTCCGATTGAATTAGCTGCAATATTACCACCGACAATTGTGTTGTCTGCAATCATTGAACTTACAATTGCGTCATTACCTATTACTAAATCTAAAGTACCATCTGAGTCTTGGTATGTTACAGTAATACCTGTTTCAGTATTAGAACTGAACATTGCACCAACAATATCTTCAATCTCTTCTTGAGTTTTACCAGATGTACTAATTGTTAAAGAGTTTGAAGCGTCATCATATGTTAATGTCATATTAGTACCTGCTACTAACAATCCATCTATAGTATCTTGTATTTGTTCTGTAAGGTCTATGTCTGCACTACCATTAAATGATACACCATGTATTGTTCTTGCAGTTTGTAATGTAGTTGCAGTTGAAGCGTTACCTGTTGTATCTGCTGTTCCTGTTGCAGAAATTACACCAGTACTAGAATTATATGAAATGGTTGAACCATCACCATTGATTAAATTTCTAACACTCGTATTAAATCCAGATAAATTTGATGCAGTAATTTGTGAACCATTTACTTTTATTTGTCCACCACTTGTTAAATTTAAATTACCATTTACGAATACTTCGTTTGATGTACCACCAGTGTTTAAGAAAATATTTGAACCAGATGACTCTAATTGAATTCCATATCCACTTGCTGGTGCAGTTACAATACCTGTAGCATCTGAGTTTATTACAACACCATTTTCAGTATCATGATTGTAAATAGAACCAGCACCAGTCTTAGTCCATTGTGTTACTGCACCTTGAGTTGCACCAGCAACACCTTCATATGAACCAGTGAAGGATGTAATTCTTATAATGTCTGAGTTTGCAGCTGATGTTGCAAGAGTAATACTTGAACCATTAGTTGCAGAATAGTCTGTACCACTTCTAAGTAGTGTACCATTTTTAAATACTAGTACTCTATTAACAGAATATTTTAATGTTTCACTAAAGTTATCTGTACCACTAAATGTTCTATTTGAACTTGTACCATTTGAACCAGTAAACTCAAAGTCTTGAAAAAAGAAATACTGGTCAATAATACTATTGATAGAATCTACCAGTGAACTTTTTTGACTTGTTCTAAGACCACCTAATCCACCGACCTCATCTACAAGGTCGTTATAGGAAGTTCTTAAGACTTCTAGTGTATCGTTGTTACTAACATTCTTTGCCATTGCATTTTTCCAAAACTTGTGTCATCATTATCTTCAATTGTGAGACTTCTGACTTTAATTGTTGTATCTCATTGTTCTTTGTTTGCATAATTGTTTTTCTTCGTTTATACAAAGTATATGCATCCTTATCAGTATTTATAACTGCTTTCGAATATTCATCTTTTATAAGATGGTCTTTTCCTTTAATCTTAGGCAAGTGCTAGTCCTCTAAATGCTCTAATAGCACATGGTTTAGTTGTGTCTTTAGATTTCATTACAATCTTGACTGCAAATCCTAAGAACTCTTCTAAGTTATCTGCATCATACTCGTATGACCTAAACTTACTTGAGTCTGCATCTGGAACATTATCTGTACCAAATTCAGTCCAACCAAGTTCTTCTGTTGGTAGAGTATTGTCTGCTTTAAGTAGTTTAAAATATGTTTTAATATCACCATCTGCAATACCAGCTGGTCTAAATCCATCAAAGATAACTTTTAATTGTGTTGCTGGGTTTTCTAACTGTACTAATCTTGTACAATAAACTGCAGCGTTATTATCACCTTCTGGTTCTGTAGGTGCAACAAAAGTTGAATTAGTTGCAAGGTCACTAGAAGAAGATACTGAGTCAATTCTATTCATAATAGTATTTGAACCAATAGAACCTATATCTACAGCTGGTGATACAAAATCAGAAGTTGATGTCATATCAAGTTCTAATCTAAATGATTTTGCAGAACCCATTTCATTTGTTTCGTTAACATCAGATGCAACTATACCAGATGTGACCATAAAGTTATTATCATTTAAGACTATTGTCTCACTTGCATTTGCAAGTGAATAACTATTTCCTGTACCCTGTGGTTGGTTTGTACTTGTCTTAAATAGTTCTGCACTTATATTTGTTTTAGGATAAACTACATTAGGTACTAAAGTATGTACTACATCAAAGTACATATTTTCTGTTGCAAAGACACTTCTACCACCACCACTTGCATTTTCTGTACCACCTAAGTGGTCTCCTAGAGTCACATTTATTTCATATGAATCTAAATCAAATGATTGTATTGCAGTGTGAGTTGTATTAATCTTACTGATTGGTATTCCACCCAATGTATTTTCAATAGATGCAACTGTAATTGTTGCAAAAGTTGTTGCACCAGAACCACCGACTGAACTTTGTGGAATTGTAATAGTTTCATTAGCTGCAAAGTTGAAGCCAGGGTTGTTAATTTTTATTTGACTTATGTTTGTATTAGTATCCAATGTAATATTAAATGTTGCACCAGAACCATTTCCACTTGCAGTACCACTTACACCTGTGTAACTTCCTGTTGCACCAGTTCCAGTTACATTTGATGTAACTGATTTAATACCATTATCTTTATCACCCTCAATACCAGAAAGTGTTACATTTGAATCTCCATCGTACATACCATGTGACATATGTTGTACTTTTATTCTATCTCTGTCACCTGTTCCAATAACTGTAATTGGGTTAGGGTCTAATTTTTTACTTGGTAATACTTTATTTTCTAGAACTACTTTACCAGATGTTGAACTAAACTTACATCTGTTGATATTAAATTTCAAGTCTTGTAATTGTTCTGGAGACCAAGTTGAACTATTTTGTGATTTAAATAATACACCTGCGTATGGTTGTCTATCGATTGGTTCTTTTGTATGAACATCGAAATCACCCATTTGACCAACCCAAGTTAGATATGCATTTGAGTTTGACTCAAGTACAAAACAGTATTCTGTATTTGGATTTAGATATACTGGTGCTGGGAAAGTAAATTTAGTAGCTACTTGTGCATTTGAACTTGTTGTAATTTCACTTGGATATAATGTCTTCTCTGCAAAAGGTAATACTTTCTGAGTTGGTGAACCATTTAACATTTGTCTAATAGAACATGTTACTGGTAATCCACCACCATCTTTTGCACTAAAGAATACTTCGATTGAGTTTATAAACATACCTTCTTCTTTTTCTACAAGGAATGATTGTGCAAGTGGGTCAACCCATCTTGTTGTGGTTGATATAGTAGTGATTGAACCTGCTCTTGCTTCGTTTACTGATTCCTGTGTAACTCTACCATTTCTTGTAGAGATAACTTCTGTTTGTGTAGAAGTCAATGAACCATTTGCCATAAAGTTTGTAAATGCAGATGTAGTTGACAATGCACTGTCGACTGTATCAGTATCAGTAACTTTAAGAGTTCTAATACCAGTTTCGAATCTTAGTGTATCATCATTCGGTACTGTAAAGACTGCACTTAGTTTACCTTGGTTATCAGTTTTAAGTTTTGTTCCTTTAGATGTTCCACCACCTACACCATAAGTTCCAGATGAAGGAGTACAATGTGCATTTACATTAATGTTATCAAAGAATACATTCAATGCAGTATTTGGTTTTAATAATTCACCAGACATTGTTATGTCGATTGTTCTCATGAAATTAATTGCAGATACACCGACTACTCTATCGTTTCTTGTTTCTACAATATCTTCAACAACATTGGTTACAATACCAGTTCTGTTTTGTCTTGTTGGTATAGTTCTTATTTGTGTACTACGAATTCCAATTCTACCTCTACCAACATTTCTATTTCTTCTTCTTCTAATTCTTCTTGCACCTCTGACAAATTCAAACTCTTGAGGTTCAGTTCCAAACAGTCTTCCTCTAACTCTTCCGCCAGGAATAGTTCTAATTCTTGGAACACCTGCCCATGTTTGTTGCCAATCATTCCATACTGTACCAACTCGAACACCAGCTAATACTGCATCAAAGTTTCCTTCTTGTTCGGTTGTAATACTTGGTAGTTGTTCCATGTCATGCCAGACATCCTTGTCTGGACTTAGTTCCATTCTTCCTACAAAGTTTGCAACATCATATGGGTTAACATTCACTTGTTGTGATGCCTTATTAGAAGTAATAATAGCTTCTTCTGTAAATGGTAATGTAAGTAAATCACCACTCTTAGTAATGTTAGATGATATACCATTATTAAATTGCATATCAAAATAATTTGTTCTATGTGAAGGTCTACACATTCCTTCTTTTTGGTCTATTGAAACACCATAATCTGGATGGAATACATCTCCAACTCCATGACCTTTAAATGGGTCTACAACGAATCCAGATTTAAATCTATCAAATCCTTCATCATCTAAAACCTGTAGTGTTTCTGTTTTTTCTTCCAACATAGATAGTGACACTGCTGTTTCTAATTGTGTTAATCTTTGTTGTATACCATCAATATCTCTCATGGTATATCTTCTATGTTGTATTAAACTTGTTTGTATTTCACCTACATCTGGAGTAAATGCTGGTATATCTATTTCTGCAATCTCAATTGCATTGTCAACTTTTGAACCTTTCTTAGGATTTTCTGATGGTTCACCTGTTACTGTTATAAACTCTCCCTGTGAAGATAAGAATAATCTATCCATTCTTCCAAGATAATGGTCATAATCTACTGTAATGTTTGAACCAATCTTTGCAAGGTCTGTAGGGAAAGAACCATTTCCTTCGAATGCAGTTGCACTATATGAGAATGGATATGAACTTATTGAAGATATATTTTGTGGATTAGATACATCTGCAGCTGGTTGATTAGTTAGTTGTCTAGCTGCAATTGGTCTATAGTCAATTGAATCTGCAAGTTGGAAATCACCATCTGCATCAAAGGATGCACTTGGGTCAAACCTGTCTGCTGTATAGTTAGGTATTTCTTGGAATGCCATAGTACCATATGAGTTACCAGTAAATACATTACCAGAACCAGAATGTGTAAAGAAGTCCATTACAATCATTAATGGATTGTTTGGTGAAGGAGCTCCTGCTTTCCTAGTGATTTTTGATACATCATAAAATGCATCTCTTTGACCATCATCAAATATAAAGTTATCTGTAATTTCTTTTGAACCATTTGATAGATTACTAATTGTTCCAGATTTTTCTGAACCATCTGTAAAGGTTATGCCTTCACCACTCTGGAATTTTCCAGAACCTTCTTTATAATAGAAGTAAACAGTATTGGAATCATTTTCAATTACAATACCTCTTGCATTAGAAACACTACCAACAACCTCTGTTCCATTTGTAGATAATGCATTACTTCCAGCATCTGCTGTATAAGTAAATGATGGTGGTACTGGGTCTGTTGATGCAGTTGCACCACCAGATGATACTGCATTACCACCTTCGAATATTCCTCTTATTGCATATACATCTGCAACACCTAATGTGATATCTCTGTGTTGATAGGATTGTCCATAAACTGAGGTTGAGTTTGCAGTATTGACTGTAACTGTTGAACCTTTTACTAATGTTTTAGATGCTTCTGTTACTGAACCTCTTTGTACTGTAACAATAACTTTAAAGTTTGTACTATTGACACCTGTACTAATTTGTACTGAACCACTGTTTGCACCATTAGAGATTGATACATCACTAGATGATAAAGATATTTTTGCACCTGTATCACTTCTTGATGCATGATAATCATCTTCACTAAATGCAACGAATGTACCATCTGTAGATGTTATTGTACATACACCTGTACCACTTGATTGTACAATTACTTGTCTTCTTACTACTTCTGTTTCGATTGAAATATCTTTAATACCAGAGTTAGGTAATCCAGAAATTGCAACTGTTTGGTCTGGGTTATAGAACTGAGCTCTTTGTCTTACTACTGTACCATTAAAGTCTGCTGTTAAATCAGTGACTACTGCTGTATCATTATCTGTTACAGATACTACATTTGCAGTAGTACCATCTGGGAATAATAGTTTGTCCCCTTCGATTAATTCAGAAGTAAATTTAGATGCAACACCTGTGATTGTATCGTCTGCACTATTTCCATCGGCAGTACCAAATGCACTACCTGTTAATGTAAAGTTGTTTTCTAATAAAACATCTGCACCAAATTCTTGGAATACACCTGTTCCTCTGTCTTGATGTATTCTTCTTATTCTACCAATGTCGAATATTCTTATTGCACTTACAGCTACACCACCAGATGAATTTTGAATCTTTCTTACTACATCACTAGTATTGAATTGTCCTACAACACTATGTAATCTAACTGTTGTTCCACTTGATACTGCCTCTGCAACAATACCTGTTGCACCAGAAACAGAACCTATAATTTTTTGTCCTTTTGCAAATGTTACTGATGCAGTTGTTAATTTGGTAAACATCTGGACATCAAATAAATGCAATGCATCACTTGACGAGTCAAATTGTTCGTATGCTCTTACTCTTGCAAAACCAATTTTTTCTCCACCACCATCATCACTTGCAACTGAACCTTTTGCAGTAGACATAAGGTTTACTTCTGAAAATGCATTTAAATCACCAGCATCACCAATGTCTGGTAAACCATATACATTGTTAACTTTTAAGAAGTTACCAATTCTAAATGCAGATGCAACATTATCTTTTGATGATGTTGTTCTTGCTTTATCGAATGTTAAAAATGTTGGAGTTTGTTTATCTACTTCAAATCCTCTTACATAAGATTTACCAGCAGATATTACTGCAACAAATTTAGATTCATCACCTCTAGGAGTTGATGTTGAAGTAAACACACCATTGTTTGATAAGTTGTTTAGATGTTCTCTAAATCCTAGAGTGAAAGGTTGTAGTGTGTAATCTCCAGATTCATCAAATGTTCTTCTTGCAAGAGTTTCTTGGATTCTATTATATTCTGTAATCTCTTGTTTTCTTACTACATCACCAGAAGCTAATCTCATCAATTCGATAAAGTCTGTTGAATCGGTTGCAGTTAAAGATTTCTTTGCAAGAACTAATTGTACTTTAAGTCTGTCAGCACCTGGCGCATTCTCGTTTGATGACCCCTGTGCATTATCAAGTAATGTACCATCTTCTGTATATGTTGTAAATGTTTCTGCAATATCTACACCAACTTTGTATGATGGAGTATTAGAATATTTTTCTAAAATAATTGTTTGTGCTGGAACTTGTACAAACATACCTCTGGTATAAATGATACCTTCGGATATACTTGCAGCTGAACCTGCCATTGACCCTACATTTATAGAGCCAGGAATTGATAAAACTTTAAATTGGTTATTTGATGATACAGAAGTATATCCACCAAGACCATCTGAGTCTTGAGTTACTTCGTCTAGTGTTTCACCATCTTGGAATTCTGTATAGAATGTAGAACCAGAATTACCTGTTGCTTGATACTTAACATGAAGTGTTAATGCATCTTCTGTAGTTTTTATACTTGAATTTACAATCTTACCTACAACACCAGAGGTTAAACCTTTAAAAAATTTACCTACTGATTCTGTACGAAAAGATTCAGTGGCAGACACACCACTTCCATTTGGATTTGTATCTTCAACCCTTACTCCAAAGTATTGATTGTCATAGTTAGTTCTTGCACCAAGGATGATTGCACCTTCCTTGAACATATGTGAACCAAATCTTTCAATTTGATTTTGAAGTATTGATTGTAATTGTGTTAGTTCCCTAGCCTGTATCGCTGCAGATGGTTTGAAGAGGATTCGATGAAAACTCTTATCCTCTGCAAAATCATCATAATAAGGACTAACATTTAGGTCTGTTTTTTGAGCCACTGTTAGTTATCCTACATTTCTATAATTAGTTTTATATCCTCAATCTGGTCGGCTGCCCTTGCAACTGCACCACGATTCTCTAAGTAAACAATATCACCAGAGTTTCTTTGAACTTCTGGATATGCTGAACTTACACCACCACTTGCAAGAATAGTTCCTTTTTGTGTACTTCCTACAAAAACACCATTACTATTTGCAAATGAATTAAAGTTTCCAACTGAATCTACACTTGGTAAGTAATAAACATATCTGTTAGTTGAATCTACAGATACTACTTTACCTGTTGCAGTTCCAGAAGTAATTGAAGATGCATTTGCAATTGTGTCATCTACTGCTGGCATTGTTGCACCAGTAGCTAATGTAATTCTATTTAATGCACTTAATGTTGTTGCACTTGAAAGTGTGTTACCACCAGCATTAGTTGGGTTTACAATTAAACCTATTTGTCTAAAATCGTTATCTGTTGGGAAGTCACCAGAACCCTCTGCATATTCTAATCGAGAGTTAACGATGACATAGTTTCCACCTAGTTCTTCTACTGCATCTGAACCATGTCCATTTTTAGGACTGACTATTACATCAAAAGATGCACCTGTTCCAGATGAACTTGTTGCAGTTCTTAATAAACTATTATCAATACTTACAACTGAGTATCCAGAACCTACTGCATTTACTGTTACTGCTGTGATAGCACCAGATGATACTGTTACTTGTAGTTGTCCACTTGTACCATCTCCACTTACTGCAACATTATATGTTCCATTTGCACCATAACTAGAACCACCTGCTGTGACTCTTGCATGTTCAATAGTACCATCTGTTGCACCATTCTCTACATCCCATTGTGCAGAGTTATCATCTGCAGCTGCAGTTCCTAGTCCACCAACTTCTCCTTCAACTCCTGCTTTTGCACCAATAGTTTTTACTGGTATAAAATCAGATGTTACAAATTTAATAACATCTGATGCAGAGATAGAATACATAAATTTCCATTTGTATCCATCTGCTGTTGTTAAGATATTAGTTGAAGTACCTGTAGGCATTACTGTTGAATTTGCACCATTGTTATTTGAGATTACTTTATATACATGGTAATCACTGGTGACAACATAGAATGTTGATGCCCATAGTGTTGATGCACCACTGTTTGCAGTGTTGCTTGAAGTATAGTTATGACGATACTCGTCATATACTGTGCCTGATGTCCAGTCTCTTCGGATAATGGCATGACTCACATCTGTAGCGGACACTTTTTTAAGTGCAGTCATATTTGCATATGCATCATACTCATCGTTTAGAGAGTCTACTGGAGTCGGCGGGTTTGAATCATCTGTCCACGATAAAGGTCTTCCAATAAACATATACATTGCATTACCAGACTCGGTTGCACTTTGTTTGAATTCCTTTGCATTGTGGAGACGAAATTTTTCGGTAATTATCGCTGCCATTTTATCCTTTCCTCTAAGTTAAAAATAATTTCTATTAAAGTATTTATATGTATTTATACACCAGATTGTACAGAAGCTGGGTAATTTAATATCATTGTTCTACCTTTATGTTCCTGTAAGTCTGAAATACTCTGATTTGGATATAAAGTACTTATATCACTAATTTTAACACCTTCATATGGTGCTTCTACAAGTAATCTACCTGCTTCACTCTCCATGAGAATATTATCACCATCTTCCTGTGTTATTCTTTCCTCAAACTTAAGTGTTTGAGAGAAACCTATTCTTGCAAGGTCACCTAGTGTTGGGCCAAGTCTTTCGACTGGTTCACCAAATGATATTGCATTTTCTTGGATTATTCTACTACCATCTTCGTATACAAGTGTATCTTGTATTTCTGATTTCATAAAGTATGAACCCAAGTTATATGACCTTTCAGTCACAAATCTTTCATGTTCTTCTATGTCTGTTGCATCTTCTAATGCAAGTCTACTACCATCTTCTAATGTTAGTTCTTCTGTTGGGTCTACAGTCCATTTATCACCAACATAATAACGACCATCTGTAGTAGTAACAGAATTATATCTTTCTGGTTCTGGTTCTGCCATCAAGAAACCATGGTCTAATTCTTCTATTAGATATGAACCATCCTCTGTTATAATAAATTCTTCATCTACATTTGCAACTGAGTTAATAATTTTTGCATCGGATGGAACTTTGTGTCTTTCTCTATTTGATGCAAGGTTATTAATTATAGAACCACCAGTTGCACTTTTAATTGTTTCACCCCAATCTAATCCACCCACATATGCAATAGTAGTTGCATTTGCACTACCTCTTAATCCTTGTTGATTTAAATCTTCTTTACTATCTGCATTTAAGAATGGCCCTGTCTCTTTATCAGTAGATGATGTATCTATCTTTCCTGTATTATGCCAACTTGTATTTCTTGTTGATACTGGTTGTGAACTTGCAAAGGTTTGTAGTATACTAATATTCTTTCTTTGTTGTCTGTTTGCACCTTCATAGAATTCAGATGCTTTAAAGAATGCATTAGGGTCAAGTGTGCCTGGCGGGTCAAAATCATCATTAGGGTCAACTACTTGGTTTTGAGGTGGTGTAACTACTGGAGAGTTATGTCCAATATCAACCTTAACTATATTTTCATGTACATGATGTTCTTCTACTGTTATTGCAGTAAAGTGTGTTGTACCACCAGATTCATTTGTAATTCCTTCTGTTGTAAAACTTCCTACATTTGCACCGAATGAATCTGCACCTTCCCAGACAATAATAAATTTATTGACTGTATCGTGTTCCATAACACGACCTAACTTACCAGAAGTTGCACCTTTAACAGTTTGTCCTATTGACAATGCATTATCTAAAGTGTTATAATAGATTCTAGTATGTACATAATGAGGATACATTTCTAATTCTTTGACAACCTCATGACCATGTGCAGTTACATTTGCACGAATAATCCTATCATACAATCCAACATCTGACTCTGTAATATCTTGACCAACAATAAATGCCTGTCCAGAACCTTGGTCTGTTTTAGTACTTGCATCTATTACTGTATTAATAATTGCTTTCTTACCAGAAGATTCTCCAATAAGACCATGTATAAATTCTATGTCTGTATCTGACTGGTCTGTTTTCCAATCACCATGTGTCTCTTTAAACAAACCGAAGACACCTGCTCTTCCACCTTCGGAAGTTAATTGTTTCATTGCAGTATGGTCTGGTCTAATGGTATCAATAATTATAAATGTTGGGTCTGCAACTAAGTCACCATTTTCATCTCTTTCTCTATCTACAACTCTACCTGTAATTGTTGCAATGTCTCCACTTTGTGTTTTAAATAAATTTTGTGATACTGTTTCACCTATTGAGAAATCTCTTGCACCACTTGGTGACATATCTGTTGTACTTAAATTTAATCTTAGTCTATCATCTGCAAGGAATCTTTCGGTTACTACTACACCAGAGTTATCTTCGTAAATTATGTTTTGTTCTTCTGCATAGAATACATCTTCTTCTCCAGATGCAACTGTCCCTTCTTCTAGAACAACTTTAGCTGGGTCAATCTTAGAACCAATATAAAGTGTTGGTACAAATGACCTTGTAATTCTATCACCATCAAATCCATCATCGTTTGAACCTGTTCTGTATCCTTCTGCACTTCCATCTACACGATTAACAATTGCAACCTCTCCAAAGAAAATCGTACCTGCTGGATTTAATAATTGTTGTACAACTGAACGATAGTTATTAATACTCTGACCAACTTTAATTACATATGAAAAGTCTTGATAGAATAATGAATCTTGTATTCTTTGTGATGTTACAGATGGGAAACCAATATCACTTGTATAGTTACCATCTACTCTACTAATTGAATTATTTTTTGCACCAACTGTTGCTGGGTTACCTTCTAATATCTGGAATGTTATTCCATCGGATGCAGTTACAGTTTCATTCTTTTTAAACATTCCCTGTATGGGTTCGATAGATATAAGATTTTTATCACCATTTACAATTTTTACTGTTCCTGTTGCACTACTAAAGTCACCTGTGATTGTAGTATCGACTACTGGGATACCAGATGCTCTACCATAAATAAAGTGATGTCTAAAGTCTGGGATACCAGATGATTTATCAAAATGATTTCCTTCTTCTATAACTCTTAGTTGTCCTACTGTACCAATGTTATTACCATAAGGTAAAAGTTTTGCACCCACACCTCTAGTAAAACTACTTTGTTTAATTACTGCAATACCACCAGACTGTTGTCCTGTAATCGTATTACCTACTGTAAATGTGGTAGTATCTGTTGTACCTTGTAGTTTAGCAATGATAAGTTTGTTTGCACCTTTGTCGTGGTCAACTAATCTACCTGTTGTAGTTCCAGATGTAACTGTTTCTCCAATTGTAAATAAATCAACAAGACCTTCATCTTCATAGAATACTTCACCACCCACAAAAGCTTCTGGAAGTTTTTGATATCCTATACCACTGGTTAACATTCTAACTCTTGATATTGAACCTGTTGGATTTGCACCAGATTGGTCAAAGAGTAATTTATTTTCTCCTGTTGATTGTAATCCATCTTCCAGAATTAAAGTTGTTTCTTCTGGTTGTGCAAACACCTCGATAATAGTACCAACATTACCAACATAGTTTGCATGACTACTTTGTGCATAAGTCCCTATGAATACAATTGATGAACCATTGATACCAATGTTTGCAGAACCCCTTACTTCTTCAAATACTGAAAATGGAATATTACCACCCTGTGCAGTTATGTTTTGTGTTACATCTGCTCTCTTAACTCTTACCACAACATTTTCTGGGTCATATACTAAGAGGTTATTATGTTTATCTCTTCCAGAGAATGTAGTCTGACCACTAGTTGCAACAAATTCAAATGCACCAAATGTAGTTCCACTCTCTAGAAAAATATCTCCAGATGTAGATGTAACTTCACCTAATGCAAGTGTCCCACCAGAATCGGTGTTATCAAATACAACTAAGTCACCATCTTCATATCCTGTACCTCTCTGTGCTGGGTCTACTAAAACTTTTTCTACTTTACCATCTTCAATATTACCTACAAGTGTTTTTGCAAATTGACCAACACCAAGTTCTGATTGTGGTAAATTAACTGTAACATTTTCTGATATAGAATATAATGCACCCTGTGATGCTTCTTCTGATTTCATTGCACCACCAATCACTGCTTCTGTTTGTGGTGTATTAACTGTTTCTCTTACCATGATAGGTTTTTTACCATGGACTTCGTTTAAACTATTATCTGTTTGTGTTCCTTCTTCTAAAAGAATTAAGTTGTTTACATCTAATGCAATACTGTCTGTTGCAGTTTCCAACATGATACCTTCTGTATCATCTGATTCAGATGCAAAGAATCCTGTTCCTGTTCCAGACTCAAGTCTGAACATAACATTACCATTGTCTTTATCAAGGTCTTCAACAATACCTCTAACAATTGCATTATGGAATTTGTCTGGTGTTTCTCTTGATTGTAATTCTACTCTATCACCAATATCTAATGAACCTATGAAAGGCTCCATGATTACCAATCGGTAAACATTATCTCCTTCTCCAGATGTTACTCTTGTAATTGTATCTGCTTGTATTTCAGTAACAATCTGTCCCTCTTTCGTTTTAACTATTTTTCCTTTTGCATATTCAAGGAGATTTTTTTCTGAGAATAAATGTACTACTGTTGATTCTGTCCATTTAGAGTTTGAGGGTTTTACGATGTTATCTCTTGGATAACTGATTTCTATATCTTCATTATATAATACTCTGAATAAGAAATCATATGATGCCATACTACCTTTTGCAAGATAGATATCATTAATATGTTTTGCAAGTAATCTTTTATCTGCAATTATTTTTGCATCGATTGAAGGCATGAAATCTTTTCGGAAATATTCCAAAAAGTCACCTGTGGTCTTATCGACATCTGCATAATCCAATAGATTATTTGCAGCGAACAATGCACCACCTTCAAAAGAATTTGCTTTTGCAGTATACCCACTGTTTTGACCAACAATGGTTTCACCTACTAGGAATTGTGATTCAGTGAACATCTCTATATAGAGTTTGTTAGATGTATTTCCTATAACATCAATTCTTGCAGTTGCACCAGAAGTTGACCCAACTACATATTCACCAATCTCCCATGAACCTGTTTGTGCTTGTCCAAGGTTATTTTGTTCATACAAGAATTTTGCTTTATCTAAAGGTGATGGAGAGAAGGTTGCAGTTTCTTGTATGACTGCACCTTCTCCATCTTCTAACCCAATAGTCTCTAGTTCTGTACCAGAGTTATAGATAAGAATACCTTTCTCAAGAAAGTCAAAGTATGCAGACAAAAACTTTTTGAGTCCTTGTCCTTCCTCATTGATATACTCTGGTAAGAGTTCATCAAGTTGGTCTACTATCCTGTCATTGAGAATTGGCATTTAATTATCCTTATGCAACTGAGAAAGAATGTCCACCTATAACAACCCAACCATATGTTGAACCAGTGTATAACATTACAACTGAATCACCAGCACTGTCAAGTGTTACTTTAGTACCACCTGTGAAAGTACCAGAAGGTGTAATTTCTGGAGAACTACCACCATCACTTACTAACACAAAGTACTTAACTTGTCCTGTAGAACCATTTCCTAATGTTAGGACATCTGTTCCACTTGAACTTGATGTTAAGTAGTGTGCCCATTTACCTGCTGTTGCAGTTGCAGCGTTCGAACTGAACGATACAGCTTCTGCTGATTGAGCAAATCCCAGATAATCTGGAAGGTTATTTAAAACATTACTGACTGAAACCTTTTTGTTTACTGGAGTACCAGAAGGGTCGTCAATAACATGAAGCAAGTCTTCACCTGCGATGCCTGTCCCTAAGTCGGACAATGCTGTTACTTTTTTATCTGCCATTTTTAGTTCCTCTCTAATTTAGCATTATTAAAACCCACACCATGTGGGAATATTACTTCATGCATACACATGAATCATAGTTTAGGAGTAACTAGAAGAGGATGTATATCCAACCCCAGCACTCGTATCACCAGATGCGATGGAGTCTGTTGCTCCAGTCACACTAATCAATGATGTGTTGATGTCTAGAAGATTACTTCTATATGCAACACTGTCATTTGAATTCGGAATCACTGTAAAGTGAATTGTATCATCGGTGTTAGATGTCTCTAATATATTAACACCATTGACTGTTATTTTACCATTTGTATAGTCTACTGTTCCTGCTTGACTATCTGCATAAACTCTTTCTGAACCACTTAAAGAATATCGTCTTAGATTTCCATTTCCATCATCATCAAAAAAGAAAGTATCGGTGAATCCAGATACTTTAAATCCAGTGGTTGTTATAATACCACCACCAAGTTTGTTATGTCCTAGGTGAGGATTATAAAACTTATTTCCATCACCGAACTCTATATCATAACCTTTAGATTGTCCTAAAGTAGGAGATATAGTTTTTCTAAGTTTGACAGTTGTTATGTTCGAGAGAATCGAAGATTCTGCATTGTCTATGTCTGTCGCTAGAACTGAATGCCTAAAAATACTATCAAACCCACTTAGATAGGTACTGTCATGTGTAATGATTGCAGCCCTTACTAGTGTTTCTAATTCAGATGCAGTCTTAGTAGTTGCTCTAGGATTGAACTTAAAGTTACAAGTCACTAGGATTTCGATTACATCAGCATCTACTATTTCTGGTCTGACTGTTAACATATTTAGTCTTCTCATCTTATCTCTTAACAAAGTTTTTTCGGATGAAGTTAATTTATTTACATTCTGTGAAGGTTTAATTGCAATGAATATCTTTCCATATTGTGGTGGATTATTATCTTCACCACCCCAGACAGAAATAGAATCTGCGCCAGGGTATAGAGTTTGCAGTTTAGACTTATAATCGTCTACTGTTACCAACCTGTTTTGTGAGGTGTAAAACTTTGAAGCTGCAAATCTAATTGATTCAATATCTTCTTTATCTTTACCACCAGATGATGCATTCTTAGTAATGAGAGTTACATCGGAGTTACCACCAATGGAATCTGACATTGTAAATATATTTGCACCTTCTGTATGTATTGAATTTGTTACTAGATATGATATAGTAATAGTATCACCATCTAAAGGTTCTGCACTAATAACACCATCACCAAAGTATACTTCAAATAAACCTTGGTCGTTTTCTTGTACATACCATACTTTACTGTCTTTATCTACACCACTAATATCTTCTGACTTTGCCCATGCAGATGAACCACCACCTGTTGATTGTATTGTAACTGTAATACTTGAAGTATCAACTAACTCTTCTGATAATGCAAACCTTTGATTTTGTATCTGACCATTATATGCAAAGATATCAGAGTTCATAGTTCCTTGATATAACTTAAGGTTTTCAAATTTAAATATACCATCTAGAGGTGAAATAGTTTTTGATTCTAAAAGAACATATGGAAATACAGAACCATCATAGGATGTTTTAAATTTATGTCCTCTATTAAGAGTTAATGATGTTGGAATTTCTCCACCAATTAAAGGACTGTTTACTTGTAAATCTATTGTTGCCATAGAGGCAGTTGCACTTGTAGGAGTATATCCTATTTCTTTTGCACGAGAGACTACATTCTTTCTTATTTGTGCAGTGTCTAAGAACAATTCAGATGCAACCATGTTTGCATTAAAAGCTGATACATGGGAACTGTATGCAAGAAGGTCAATTAATAAACTAATATTACTACCTTCGAAGTTGTAGTCTTTAAGAGTCGATTGACCCTTAAGATATTCTTTTAGATTGGATGCAATATCATCGAAATCTAAATCAGTGATATTGACTTGTGAACTTTTTACTGTTGCCATTTTATCTTACTCTCTGTAATATTACTTCTAATTCTTGAGGTTCTCTACTACCTATCACACCATAATGTATATTAACATTCATAGTATTTGGTTGTGACTGATTTAAATATATTTGGTCAATCTTTACTCTAGGTTCTAACATTTCTAGTGCTTCTGATATTTGATTTCTTATTTCCATTCTTGTTATATCATCTGCAAGTTCAAATAGGAGTCCCCTAAGATTTGCACCAAAGTTTGGTTTAAAAGGTCTTTCATAATCATTAGTCAACATAATATTTCTGACTGACCTTTTGACTGCCTCTTTATCTTGTTTTAAAACTAAATCACCAGAAGAAGGATGTGGTGTGATATTTAAATCAATATCAGTATAGAAATTTTTTCTTGCAGTAATTTTGTTTTTACTTTGAACACTCATAATAGTATTTATGCACCTTCAAGTGCTAGTTCTACAACATCTATTTGTTTTGGAAAACCAAGGAACTCTAAGAACGAACATAGAGTAAATGGTATCGGTATACCAGATGGTATAAGCATCCCAAGATATTTTGCAAGTTTTGCTAGAACTGCTTCAAGTAACATTTGAGGTAGATTTTTTATGAAGTTATCAATTCTGTCTCTTAACTTATCTATATTCCAGTTTGGAAAATCTACTTTTTTAAACTCACCTATTTCTTCTAAATCAATTAAGTCACCTAATGTCTCTGGTAAATCGAGTCCTACTAATTCTGCCTGACCAGCTATTTCTGATACTACTGGTAAAGGGTATGCAAGTAATTCTGTTTGAAAATCTTTACCTGCTTCTTTAAATTGTTTTTTTAATCCCATAAGAAATGCATCGGTATCAAAATCTAGTTGACCACCATTTACAACCATGCCTGGCAAACTTATTAGTAAGTCTAGGTAATCTGTGAATGGACTTCCAGCTGC
>Ga0163180_10000219_pt1 | contig 32709 bp, 52 predicted proteins | sample AtlANTMetagenome_2_FD_109647 | JGI IMG/M metagenome (GOLD analysis project Ga0163180, IMG submission 109647) | Marine eukaryotic phytoplankton communities from the Atlantic Ocean - Atlantic ANT 4 Metagenome | ecosystem: Environmental > Aquatic > Marine > Oceanic | place: North Atlantic Ocean...
AGGTATAAAACTACAATCTCAAAGTTTTACAATAAACTCTGCGAACACTTGGGAAAAGAAAACCATAACTATTGATGGCGATACTGCATTAGGTTTTCAAAACACAACAGATGCAGAACTTTTGTTGTATTTTTGGTTGGCAGCAGGATCTAATTACACAGGTGGAGGTTCTTTAAATAACTCTTGGAACTCAAGCGTAGCAAATAACACTAGAGCAGTAGGCTGTTTTAATTTAGCAAATAGTTCTGGAAATAATTTTTACATAACAGGTTTGCAATTAGAAGTTGGCGATAACGCCACACCGTTTGAAAGACTGACTTATCAAGACCAACTACGCTTATGTCAAAGATATTATTATCAAACGGAAGGACAAGTTTTTTATAATGGTTATGGGACAAGTGCTGACACTTATTCTCTTTCAAATGTTGAATTACCAACAGTTATGCGAGCTAACCCTACAGTTACAGATTCAGATACAGCTAATGGAAGTAGTTTTTCAACGGGAGCTATTAGTAGATTTATGATATATGGAGCAGCGACAAATAGTGCATCTGCCGCAGCAAGAGCAAAACTTTACGCAGTATCGGAGTTATAAATGTACGAAGGTCAAGAATTAAATATAACATCTGCAAAATACTTTAATGGCATTATTGGAGAAAAAGAAAGCATAAAGGCAACGATAGACGGACAGGTTATGTATGTTCCGTTAGATGAAAGTAACGCACACTACAAAGAAATCAAAAGACAAGTAGAAGCAGGAACATTAACCATAGAGGAAGCAGACTAATGACAACAAAAGTACCAGCAGAATTATCCAGCACACCGAGTATTTCAGATAGCGGAAATGCGACTGCAATAACTATAGGTTCAAATGAAAAAGTAGGAATAGGAACTACTTCAACTGACCATCAGTTATCTGTTAACGCAGCAGATTATGATGGTATACAACTTTTACAAGGCGGTACTGATACAGGATATATAGGTGTATACCACGATGGCTCAAGTACAGGAAGAATTTATCTTGGTGGTCTTTCATCAGTAGATATACAAACAGGTAATGGTGGAGTAACAGATGGTACAACAAGAGTAAGAGTTGACTCTTCTGGTGTTGGGATTGGAACTACAAGCATAACCTCTTCAACAGGTTGGTCGCCAAAATTAGTTTTAAGCGATACAAGTGCTGGACTAATTTTAAAAGGTATCAATAGTCAAGAATGCAACATTGGTGTATCAAATGGTTTGTATCTTGATGCTTTAGGTTCAACAACAGCATCAAATAATATGATAATTTTTAGGACTTCAAACAGTAACAGTAATTTTTCTGCTGCAATTAGAATGGCTATTGATTCTTCTGGTTCTATCACAATGAATAACCTCTATGGCTCTGCAGCAGACCAAAATGATGTTAGGTATAACGCTTCAAGTGGTTTACTTTTTTACAATACTTCTTCAAGGCGATATAAAGAAAATATCAAAGATATGCCAGATGGTGTTCTTGATAAAATAAAACAAGCTAGGGTCGTTACTTTTGATGAAAAAGGAACAGATGTCTCAAGCTACGGTTTGATTGCAGAAGAATTAGATGAATTGATACCTGAATTGGTAACAAGAAAAGAAATAGATGGAGAACTTGTTCCTGAAAGTATTGTTTACAGTAAGATAGGAGTATGGGTTTTAAAAGCAATGCAGGAACAACAAGAACAGATTGAAGCCTTACAATCTGAAATTAACACACTCAAAGGAGAATAAAATGGCTATATCTTATTCATGGAATGTAAGTACAGTTGATACTTACCCTACGAAAGATTCCAAGTCGGATGTAGTACACAACGTCCATTGGCGACTAACAGCCACTGATGATAGTAACACTGTAAAAGATATGGATGGTAATGACATTCCTGTTTCTGCAAATGTTTATGGCAGTCAATCGCTAGACACTTCAGACTTATCAAGTTTCAAAGCCTTTGCAGACTTAACAGCAAGTGATGTGCAAGGCTGGGTAGAAACTGCTTTAGGCTCTGATAAGGTTTCTGAAATGAAAGCTAGTCTTGATGCTCAGATAGCAGAAAAGATTACACCAATAACAGTAACTAAAACTATAGGAGAATAATTGATTCTCAAGAACTGCCTGAATAGTCTATAATAAAAAGCTATGACAACGACAACTAACTTAGGATTAACCAAGCCAACCGTAGGTGGTTCAGCTAATACTTGGGGAACTACCCTAAACGATAATTTAGATTCTGTAGATGCTATTTTTGCGTCAGCAGGTAACGGCACATCTGTTGGTTTACAAGTTGGTTCAGGTAAAACTTTAGATGTTTCAGCAGGAACTTTAACTTTAGCTGACAATCAAATATCAGGAAACAAAGTAGAAGGCGGAACTATTGCAGCTATAACAATAACTTCTTTAACTGCTACTGCTTTATCATCTTCTTCTGTCAATATAGATGGAGGAGCAATAGACGGCACTCCAATTGGTGCTAGTTCTGTAAGTACAGGAGCGTTTAGCACTATAAGCAGTTCAGGGGCAGCCACCTTAAGCTCTTTATCAACTTCGTCAGCAGACATTAACGGTGGTGCGATAGACGGTACAACTGTTGGATCAAGTTCAGCAAGCACAGGTAATTTCACCAGCGTAAGCATTAGCGGAACTGATATATTTAGAAAAATTTACCCTGTTGGATCAGTTTATATATCTACAACAAGCACAAATCCCGCTACTTTATTTGGAATAGGTACTTGGGTTTCAATAGGTTCGGGCAGAGTTTTACAAGCAATTACTAGTGGTTCTGGCGGTCAAAACGGTGGAAGTTCAAGCAAAACAGTAACTATAAATGTTACTTCTAACGGTAGTCACTCGCACGTACACCAATGGTATGACGGCACAAGGTCTAGTGCATCTAAAGGTATTGATATGGCTTCTAGCACTTCTGGTCACAGAAGCGGTTCATTCAACTCAACTGGTAATGCAGTTGACTTTAGTGGCGATCCAGATACAAACGATTACTATACAGCTCAAGCATCTTCAACAACTATTACGGTAAATGGTACGGGATCAACTTCAGTAGATACGACTCAAGCACACTTTACAGTTTATATGTGGTATAGAACAGCCTAGAGGTTAAATTATGGCTTTGGTCACAATAACACCACCTGCAGGCATAGTTAAAAACGGAACAGAATACGCCAACAAAACTCGTTGGGTTGACGGTAATTTAGTACGTTTTGAAAACGGTTTTCTAAAACCTATTGGTGGTTGGGAAAAATTATTTAATACTGCACTTACAGGTACACCTATAGGCATGTACGCTTATACCGATAATAGCGGTAATAAAGTTTTAGGTATTGGCACAAGAGAAAAAATATATGTTTTATACCAAGATACTTTATACGATTTAACTTCAAGCATTACTTCTCCTGCTTACAATGATGATAGTGGTCTTGATCCTTTAGGCTACGGAGCAGGTTTATATGGAAAAGAAAATTGGGGCTCTATTAGATCAGGTACAGGTACAGGCGGTCCTTCTGGCTTATCATTCTTAACTAAGTCTTTTAGCTTTGATAACTTTGGAGAGAACTTACTTATATGCTCTGCAAGTGATGGCAGGGTATTTCAATGGAGCCCATCATCTCCTAGCACAATTTCTACTTTATCTAACGCACCAACTAACAATACTGCAGTAGTTGTTACCAATGAAAGGCACGTTGTTTGTATAGGTGCTGGCGGAGACTCAAGAAAAATAAAATGGAGTGAAAGAGAAAACAGCACATCATGGACGGCTGCAGCTAACAATACTGCAGGAGATTTACAAATAGCAACAGGAGGACAAGCTCATTATGCGGTTAAATATAGAGGAGATATTATTATTTTTACTGACGTTGGTATCAACCGTTTGTATTATGTCGGGGCACCTTTTACATATGGTATAGCTGAAGCAGGTACAAACTGTAAAGCGATTAGTAGAAGATGTATCGTTCAAGCAGGTGAATTTTTAACATGGATGGGGGAGAACTCATTCTTTATTTATGACGGTGCAGTTAGAGAAATAAAATCAGACGTGCATGATTTTGTATTTGATGATTTACATACCTTATACAGATTAACAACTTGCGGTGGGCACAACCAAAAACACAATGAAGTATGGTGGTTCTTTCCATCTGGCACGTCACAAACACCAAACAAATATGTTATTTGGAACTATTTAGACAATGTTTGGTCTGTTGGTGAACTATCAAGAAACTGTTGGATTGATGAAGGTGCTTTTGATTTTTCACTAGCTGCTGATAATAATAATCAAATCTTACAACATGACTTTGGTACTTTATTTAACTCACCAGATTTAGGCACAACACAGCCGTTTTGTGAAACAGGTCCATTAGAAATAGGACAAGGCGACAGACTTGCACAAGTAAATCAGATATTACCTGATGAAAAGACTACTACTTTACCTGCTGTTACTTTAAGTTTTAAAGGTAGAAATACACCTTTAGGTGCAGAAACAGACTTCGGTTCTTTTAGTTTTGCAACTGATGGATATACTGATGCTAGATTTACAGCTAGACAAATACAAATGAAAGTTACCGGTGATACCGACCAAGCATTTCAAGTAGGTAATGTTAGAGCTGATATAAAACAAAGAGGTAAAAGATAATGGATTTATCTGCAAAACCTCAATATATACAAAGAGCTATTAACGTAAAACATTCTTTTTCAGCTACTACGCAACAAACTATTTATACAGCACCAACAGGCGATGATTTTACTTTTGCTATAGTTGAAGGCATATTTGCTTGCGATCACGGTAATCAACAAACAAACCTAGATATATCAATAACCGATACAAGTTCTGTTGAGTTTTTTTTATTTAAACAAAAAAATATAAGTGCATATAACACTTTAGAATTAATTACAAACTCAGGTCTTATTTTAAAACAAGGCGAAATCATCAAAGCACAAGTTAATCACGCAAATATAGATTTAGTTTTTAGCGTTATAGAATATGCAAAAGGTGACTAAACTTCCTGAATGGCAAGTACAATGGCAGCGTTGTAAGCCAATCATTGAAAAAGCTATAAAACATCAATCAGCATATACAATAGACGATATAGAAGATAAAATAAGGGAGGGTATATTCCTGTTATGGGCTGGTAAACAATCAGCTTTTATAACTGAGTTTATAACCTTTCCGCAAGAAATAGCGATGAATTTGCTGTTTTGTGGTGGTAAATACGAAGAACTAGAGGAAATGTTAGATTCTATAATCGTTTTTGCTAAAGGTGCTGGAGCAACAAAACTTTACGGTGGAGGTAGACCCGGCTGGAAAAGAAAACTAAAACATCTTGGTTTTAAAACAGAGAACATAATAAGTAAAGATATATAATGGCAAAAGGATCACAAAGACAAGAAGCAATAGTACCTGAGTATTTAGAATCAGGATTTGAAGCTTTATCAGAATTAGGGCAAGAAGCAGCAGCACGTCCTTTTATGGGTTACGAAGGCGATAGGATAGCTGGTTTTTCACCACAAGAATTACAAGCACAACAAGCCATACAAGGTTTATTTGGTCAAGCTATGGGTACATCACCGTTAACTAGCTTGCAGCAATTAGCTGGCACACCACAGTTTCAGTTTGCGGGGGCTACACCTTCTATTTCTCCTGTATCTGTAACTCCCGCATCTTTACTTCAAGCTGACATATCTGCATATCAATCACCTTTTCAACAACAAGTAATTGATTTAGCAATGGAAGATATTCGTAGAGAAGAAGATATTGCTAGAGGAGCAGCACAAGATAGAGCTATCGGTGCTGGTGCTTTCGGTGGTTCTAGGTCTGCATTATTAGAAACAGAAGCAACTAGACCTTTTGTTGAGCAAAGAGCCAGAACTGCAGCAGGATTAAGGCAAGCAGGCTTTGAGCAAGCTGCAGCATTAGCAGAAGCCGATGTAGCTAGACAGCAACAAGCAGAATTAGAAAGAGCTAGAATGGCTCAACAAGTTGGTTTGTTAGAACCAGAATTACAATTAAGAAGAGATATAGCAGGTGCCGATATTGCCGGCAGACAAAGAGCTGCACAAACCGGTTTACTTGGCGACCTTTACGGCTTACAAACTGGTGCTATAACAGCTTTAGGTGGTGTAGGCGAACAACAAAGAGGATTAGAACAACAAAGAAGAGACATTGCTTTTTCAGACTTTATGAGAGAACAAGGCTACCCAGCAGAACAAATTAGTTTATTAGGTAGTGCTTTATCAGGTATATCTCCTAGCGTTATTGGTCAAAGAACTAGTCAAACTACCGGTATTGGAGACATACTAGCTGGCGGTGCTGCTGCAACACTAGGTTTAGCAGGATCAGGTTTCTTTGGAACTCCGTTTGGAAAATAATAATTATGTTAATGTTACCTAAAATAAAAATAAATCCTAATACTAAGATGGCAGAAAACTTGCCTTCATACAGTACAAAATCAATTTTTGATGTAAACGCTCAACCATCTGGGTTCAATCCTAATTTAAAAATGAACGCAGAAACTTTGATGAAAGAACCGTTTATGCAAGATATGTCTGCTCAAGTTGGCGTACAAAAAAAATTACCTAAAAAAGAACGAAGTGCTTTTTATAAAGGTTTAGAAAGACTTGGTGGTGAAGGCGGAGTTAATCAAGGTCTTAAAGAGTTTGCATCTATTATTAGCGATGCTTTCTTTGGCGACAGAGGAGTGCAAGCTGGTATAGAAGCTAGAGAGTTAGCAAGAGTAGAAGCACAACCTGATGCTATAGATGCAGGTGAATTTATAAGATTACAAGAAGCACAAGTTCTACAAGCTTTACAAGCTGCACCGGGAACAAATATACAAGAAAAATTACAATCTTTAACGCCTTATCAACAAGATGTTTACAACAACTACGTAAAAAAATCTGGCGGAACAATTGATGAACTTCTTACATTGTTTTCACAAAATAATATCAATACTTCTAATAATAATAATTCTCGTGTTAGAAAAGAATATTTAGTAGAAGAAATAGATTGAAATGCCCTCTTATAAGGTTACTAGTCCAGAAGGTAAAACTTTAAAAATAACTGGTGATAGACCTCCTTCACAGGAAGAATTAAATCAAATTTTTTCAGAATACAATAAAAAACAAAAACCTGTAATTGAGCAAGAAAAACCTGAAAAACTTACTGAAGCAACTATTATTCAAGACCCTAACTGGATATCTGCATCAAAATCTGTTTACAAAATGAATGAGGGGCAAGATGCTCCTGAGCTAAATTCAGATGAGCAATATGCAAAATATGGTCTTAGGTATATGGGTTGGTTTAACTATAACCTTCCTAAGATGGGTCTTGAAGCAACTCAACTTACTTCTGCAACAGACGAACAAAAAAAAGATTTTGTCACTTTAATGGATATGTATGATGAAAAAGCCCCAAGCGTTGCAGGTTTTGGAAGAGCAGTTAAAGGTATTTTATTTGATCCATCAACATATGTGGGAGCAGCTACTTTTGGTGCTGCTACTGCGGGGTCTCAAGCATTAAAAGTAGGAATTAAAGAGGGTGTAAAACAAGCTACAAAAGCAGGGTTATCAAGAGGTGCAAAAGTAGGTGCTTTAGAAGGTGCTGCTTATACTGCTGCTGACAATGCTTTAAGACAATCCACAAGAATAACAGCAGGTCAGCAAGATAATTTTGATTTTGGTCAAACAGCTAAAACTGCTGGTATAGGTGCAGCAGCAGGTTCAGTTCTTGGTGGTACACTTGGAGCGATAGGAGGAAGAGTTTCCGCAAGAAAAGCTCAAGAAAAGATAGCTAATATTGAAGAAGAGTCTTTACAAAAAGTAGATCAAAAACAAACTGTAGAAGAAGCCAGTCAAGAAGTTGAACAAGATGTTGAAAAATTTAATAGAGAAACGGCTGAAGAAATTAGAGAAGAAAAAGCAACCTTGGGTGAAGGGTTGCAAGCAGATATTGATTTAGAGTTAAGTCAAAAAGGTGTAGATGTAGGAATACAAATTTTAGATGAGCTAAACATTCCAAGAGACCCAACCATACAAGTATCAGATCAAATCTTTCAAGCTTTGCAGTTAGTAAATAGAGATTCAGGATATAAAGAAGCATTTTTAAATATTTTACAAAAAAATAATATTGATCTGGTTGAGTTTGGACAGTTATTTAAATTAGGTGCTTCTGATGCTGGTAAAAGATTAGCTCAATTAAGTGTTGCAAAAAAATCTATGAAAGATATTGGCGATCAATTATCTGGATTAGCACCAAAAGAAGGAATGGCAGATGGTTTATTAAGAAAGTTTGGTGATTCTGCTTATGCTTTAGATAATGTAAGAAGGGGTTTATTAGTAAGTCAAATTGCAACTTCAATGCGTAACTTTACCGCACAAATAGGTAGGGTTGGTGTGCATACTTTAGTAAAAGGTATGGATAATGCTTTAAATGCAACTTTCAATCCATTAAGAAAACTTTTTGGAGCAGAAGCAGCTCCGGTAGACCATACAAACACTTTTGGGTTGTTATTAAATTTAACTAAAAATACAAAATTTGCTAAAGATGCAACAGAGTTTACAACAAAATATTTTGTAAATGAAAAAGATAGACTCTTTAACCGTTACGCATCTGATGTAGCAGTAGCTTCTGATAAAGGAGTTATGAAAGGTGCACAAAAAGTAGTTGATGGTTTAAATATAGTAAACCGTATGCAAGAATTTTATTATAGAAGAGGTATGTTTGCTTCTTCCTTAGAAGAAACTCTTAGAAAAAAAGGTGTATCTTTAAAAGAAGCTGTAGAAAATAATGATATTTCAAAAATTACAAAAGCAGATATTGAAAAAGCTGTTGACGATGCTCTTGAGTTTACTTATGCAAAAACACCTGACAATAAATTAGGTAAAGCCTTTGTAGATTTATCTAATTCAATACCTTTTATAACAACTGGTGTTGTTCCATTTGCTAGATTTATGGCAAATGCTATGAAGTTTCAATTTGAGCACAGTCCTTTAGGACCGCTTTCTCTATTAACTAAAGCAGAAAGAGCTAAAGTTGCTAAAGGAGATATGAGCGTATTTAGTAAATCTATGATTGGTAGTGCTTTGTTAATGTCTGCAGTAGAAGCTAAAAGAAGAGGATTTGGTGGTGAAAAATGGTATGAATTAAAAGGAGAAGATGGGACAACTATAGATGCTAGACCTTATTTTCCAATGACACCGTATCTTTTAGTTGCAGATATTATTGTCAGAGCAGAAGAAGGAAGAATACCTCTTGACTCAAAAGATATTTTACAAGGATTAACAGGTGCACAATTTAGAGCAGGGGCAGGATTAGCTTTAGTAGATGATTTTGTTAATGATTTAGCTGGTGTTGATAGTGAACAAAAAATATCAAGAAAAGTGTCAAGGTTTGTGTCAGATGTTTTAGGTGGTTATTTAACACCTTTCAGAATGTTAGGTGATTTTTTCAATCAACAACAAACTTTTAGAACTGCTTTACCAGAAAGATTTTCATATGAAGATATTCCTCAGAATGTTTTAGAACAATTTAAAACTAGCATACCGGGACTTAGGGAAACTTTACCAGAAGTAGAATCACCAACAAGAGCTGCAGCTCCGGGAAGACCAGAAACAGTAAAAATACCTTTTACTGATATAGAAGTTCCCGGACCTCTAGCAAGACAACTTACAGGTATTACTGTTAGAGAAGCTAAAAATCCTGCAGAAAAAGAATTAGATAGACTTGGTTTCAAAAGAAGAGAAATACTTCCATACACAGGTGATCCAATAGTAGATCAATCTAATGCAAGATATTTAGGACCTTTAGTAGAAACAGTTGTTTCTTCAATAGTAGAAACAGAAAAATATAAAAAGTTAAGAAATCCTGAAAAAGAAATTCTTATGAGAAAGGTGCTTACAGAGTTAAGAAAGACAGCAAAAGAATATTCCGTGCTTGAAAATCCAGCAAGATTTATAGGAATTTATTTAAATAGATTACCTAAAGCACAAAGAAAACTTATAGATATTGAAGCAATTCAAGAAAAATTAATTTACTAAACTATGGGACGTTCAACCGAACGTATAGGAAGAAGCGGAGAATACTTTACTGCCAGCATCCTTTCCCTAATTTCAGACACAGTTTTAATTGTTCCGCACGGAGCAGAAGCAGATATTGTGTTTGATTACAAAAACAAAATATATAAATGCCAAGTTAAAACAAAATCAAAAAAAGGAAAGTATAAAAGTTCTTGGCGTTTTGATTTACGCAGAGGTTCACATAGTAAGTCACGGGCTTTTAAAAAAAACAGTATAGATTTATTTGCTTTGGTTTCTTTAGAGTATATGAATGTTTTGTTTTTTCCTTATCAAAAGAAAGGCAGTCTTTATATAAAAGAAGAAGATATGAAAGAAAAAGAGTCTATAAAGTCCTTCCACGAAGCTATGAAATTAGTTAGCTAAGAATCAAACTAAATAGACTTTACGTCAAAAGTGATATTAGCTTCTTGGTCCTTAGTATTTATGCCTACTTGTAATAAATACTCGGCAACTTCTTCTGGGCTCTTATCATTTTTAACAGCAAACTCATTTAATTGATTCACGATATATCTATTCAACCAAACAGCTTTACGGTTGTTTCGTTTGTTATAGATAGGATCATTAAAATCTTTTAATAACATTGTTAAAAATACTTGTTTTTATGAACAAGTATGTTTATTATAGAACATATTAGTTCAAAAGGGGAAATATATGGAAACAAATGTAAAACAGTTTGATCCACAAAAATGTATTACTGAAGAGGACTTAGCCGATAGATGGGGCATAACTAAAAGGACTCTACAAAATAGAAGATATAAAAGAAATTGTCCTAATTTCTGGCGACCTAACGGTAATACGGTTTTGTACGATTTAGATGACGTTATCAGAATGGAAAACGAATCCTTTGTTTCTTTTGATGAGTCACGCTAAATATGGACCTTCGGCAGCAGAGAAATGGACTAAGTGTCCTGCTATGCCAACACTTGTAAGACAGGCGGATTACAAAGTTGGTGTACCTGCTGCCACAGGTACATTAATTCACCAAATGACAGAAATGGTTTTAAAAGAAAGATTAGACAACGCCACGCTGAACGATTATTGGTTAGGCACAAAGCACACAGTAGAGGACTTTGTAATAGAAGTAGATGAGGACATGATTGATTGTGCTGAAATGTATGTAGATTACATAAACAAAAGAACAGAAGAACTAAACGGTAAATTATTAATAGAAGAAAAAGTTTATCTATCAGAGATAAGCCCTGATCTATGGGGTACTGCTGATGCCATTATATTAACCAAAGAAAAAATAGCAGTCATAGATTTAAAGTCTGGTAAGTATCCAGTAGATGTAGATAACAACATGCAGTTAAAGATATATGCTTTAGGTGCGTTAGCTCGTTACGGAGATGAAAATACTTTAATTGAATCAACTATCGTACAACCGAGAGCAAGACATAAGAATGGCAAGATAAGGTCAACAGAATATAGTGCAGAGAACTTAGTTAACTGGGCTGACGAGTTTCTAACACCGGCAATAGTAAGGTGTGAGGAAGAGGAACCTGAGTATGTATATGGCGATCATTGTCGCTTTTGTAATGCAAGGGATATTTGTAATACTTATAAATTTAATACAGGAGTAAAAAATGACAGAAGAAAATAAGTCACCTGAGGGCGATACCTTTAGGTTTTCGGATGATGGTCCGGAATACAAGGTGGATGATTTATCTGAAGAAGACAAATTAGTTTTTGCAAAGGTAAATTTTCTAAACAATCAAAATGCCAAGCTAAATCAAGAGGTTGCTGAAACTAATCTTAGGATTGAAGCGAATCAAGTTTTGGCTCAAGCGTTAAGTGAAAAACTTAAAGAAGCTGTTGAGCCGAAAGTAGAGGTGCCTGATGAGTCTAGCTGATATTAGAGAAAAGAGTAAGTTAAAGAGTCCCCGTATAGTATTGTACGGTGGTGCGGGCGTAGGCAAAACTACGTGGGCTGCGACAACTAAAAACCCTATCTTTATTCTGACAGAAGATGGTATGGGTAAGGTTGAAGCACCTCACTTCCCGTTAGCGACATCGTTTGACAAAGTTATAGAGAACTTAAAAACATTGCTCAATGAAGACCACAATTACTCTACCGTAGTCATTGATTCTATTGACTGGTTAGAGCCATTGATCTGGAACAAAGCTTGTGAAGATAATAACTGGCGTTCTATTGAACAGCCCGGCTATGGTAAAGGCTATGTAGAAGTTCTTAGATACTTCAGAGAATACATAGACATTCTTAATCAGCTAAGAGATCAAAAGAATATGATGGTCTTACAAATAGCACACTCACACATTATTAAATTTGAAAGCCCAGAGATAGAAGCCTTTGATAGATTTACTCTCAAGCTTCATCGCAAAGCTTCTGATTTAATTCTTGAGCATAGTGATTGTTGTTTCTTTGCTAACTTTAAACTTGGTACTGCACAAGTACAGGGTAAAGGTGGCAAGATGACAACCAAAGCTGTTCAAGGTGAGCGAGTTCTGTACACCATTGAAAGACCTGCGTTCTTAGCAAAGAACAGATACGGTCTGGAAGCAGAACTTAAATTTGATTCTTGGGATACCGTCCGTGAAGGCATTGTTAAAAAGTAAAAGTGTCAATATGGAAGAGGTAGAACAAGCTTTAAAAAAAATGGAAGCTGATTACAAATACTACACAAAGTTATTAGATAACAAAGAATCTGTAATCAACCTTCCGATTGGTGGGGAGTATAGTTTTCATGCGTTTCTTATCGCATTGAAAGAAGTTAAAGAAGACTTACAACCTAGTTATTCACGCTACAAAATGCAATAGGAAAATATTATGAGCGACTTAAAACAATTTACAGGCGATTTAGATTTAACCGACAACATGCCGGCTAATGAAAATATCGAAGAGGGGATGCACAATCTTACGTGCGTTGAAGAAAGTATAGTTGAGCAATCAATTACTAATAATCAAGAAAAGTATGGTAGCTATCTAACTAAACAAGTATTTAAGTTCAAGATTGGTGACACCAATATGAAGACTAAGTTTGAATACGTGATTGGTTCTGAGAATCAAGCAGGTTCACAAGCTTGGGCTTCAGTCAATATCAAAAAGATGAGTACGCTATTTGAAGCTGCGGGTTTAGATAGAAAAAGTTTTTTTGATTCTATGCAAACTGATTACTTAGTTGGTAAACAAGTAAGTGCTGAAATAGAACACGATGGTTCTTACTTCAATATTGTTGATAAAGATTTTAAAACTTTTGACAAAGCCACTAACGGTTCAGGTGAAGTAAAACAAGCGGTCGTAGAAAAGGAAGAGTCAACTCCTGTAAAGGAAGAGTCAACTGGTATTGTTGATGACGAAATCCCTTTCTAGACTTGATTATTTTTTAAGACACAACAGACAATCTTTATGTGCTTATTGTAAAGCACCAATACAGGGTTTGTTTGTTGCTGTCGGAGGAAGTGTATACGGGGCTTGTTCTATGGAACATAGTGATAAAATTTTGAAAGGAGAAAGGCTACCACGAGTAGCTTATGCAAACGAAGAGGGCGTTAAGTATGCTGTCAAACAATCAAAGGATACTTACGTCACTCTGAGTAAAGATAACGATTCTTTTGTGTTGCATGAATGGACACAAAAAGATAGGGAAAAATTATTTGCTGAGGTAATTTTAAATTTTTTAGATTATGCTAACGAGCAGGCTAAAACTGGTAATTTAGATAAGATAACGAAGATAATTAATGAGCGATCTGACTGAGTTTTTTAGAAACTTTGACAAGAAATCAATCTCATCTTTTGTTCATGCCAATGAGCAAAGGTCTACTGATGATTTAATAAAAGAAATGAACGAAGCGGGACTGCGTGTCAATTACTTAGACACGACTGGTTCTTTAGTTCGTGTGCCGGTGTTGTCAAGCGGGCAAGCAAGAGGAGATAGATCACAAGAACGTAGCGGTTGGTATTGTTGTAATCAATTAGCCAACGGACAATACGTTGCTTTGTACGGTAACTGGCGGACAGGTGAAGAACATAAATGGACTTCATATAATTCAGAAAGTTTGTCAGTAGCACAACAACAAGAGTTACGTGATCTGTTAGAAAAGAACAGACTAGAACAAGAAGAAAATAAACGTATAAAACAGAACGAAGTTGCCAAAGATGTGCAATCTAGATACGAGCGTTCTGAGGAGATTTTTGACCATCCATACCTAGACCATAAAGGCATTAAAAATTATGGCTTACGTGAGCTTTCTGGGGCTCTAATCGTACCAATTTACAACATAGAAGGAGAACTACGTTCTTTGCAGTACATTCGTGGTAAGAAAGGCGAAAAAAGATTTGTTTCTGGTGGCGAAATAAAAGGTAATTTACATTTAATCGGAACTGACTTTGCGTCTCTGAAGCAACTCAGCCAAATCGTTATCTGTGAAGGATACGCAACGTCAGCTTCCGTCAGGATGGCTACTAACTCTCCAGTAGCCATCTGCTTTTCTGCTAACTTTGCTTATGACGTAGTTAAGAATCTTCGCAAGAAAACCGATTGCGAAATCGTACTGGCTTTAGACAATGACGAATCAGGACTGGGGGCAAAGAAAGCTCAACACATACAAAACGATTTTTTTAACATCAAGGTTAGATTGCCCTCAGAAGTTGGCGACTTTAACGACTTACACTTAGCTAAAGGTTTAGATCAAGTTAGGTTAGACATACTTAACAAAGGTTTAGGCTTACGCAATCTTAGTATTAAAACTTTTACCGAAGACCCGCCACCAAGAGAATGGTTGATAGAAGGGTTACTAGAATTAGGTAAGCCCGCAGTTTTAGCTAGTATCGGTGGTATTGGTAAGTCAGGAACAGTTATCTCAAGTGCCTTAGAGATAGCCGGTTGCGGTTCTGGGGAGTTTTTAGGTAAAAAAATTAACTCGCATGGCGATTGTCTGATCGTAAGTTGTGAAGATGATTCGCAAGAACTCCATAGACGGATAGCAAGTATCGACCCAGAAGGTAAAAGATTTAAGTCAGACCATGACGTATTTGTGTATACCGTGCCCGATAAACCTAAACCGTTGATCTTTTTACAAGATGATAGTCAAGGTCTACGTTTAAGCGATCAGGCGTACGAATTCTTAGATGAACTCAATAGCTTTGATAACTTACGTATGGTCGTGCTCGACCCAATACAATCGTTGGTACAAGCACCGATTACTACGAGTCAAGAAGCTGCTCAGTTGTATACTCAGTTCGTAGCTTCGATTGCTAGTAAGTTAAACGTAGTTTGCTTGAGTGTGCATCATATGAGTAAGCTCGGTCTGCAAGGGGCGGATTTATCAGACTTGGATTTAAGATCGGCAATCAGAGGTAGTTCAGCCCTCGTTGATGGTCATAGATTAGCGTGGATATTAGCACCGGAGAAAGAAGAACGAGTTAAATCTATTTGTGCGGAGGAAGGGCTAGACTACGATCGTTTCCGTGTGGTTAGGTCGCAAGTAGTTAAAGCTAACAGTAGCGAAGTAGATACCAACATGAAAACTTTAATCAGACGCAAAGCATTTTTAGAACTATACGAAAGGAGGTCGTTTACATGGGAATAGATAAGATAAATAAACCGCCACACTATAACCAAGGCGAGATTGAATCCATTGATTACATAGAGCAACAATTAGGCGATAAGTTTGATGCGTATTTAGAGGGCAATGTCTTGAAATATTTGCATAGATATAAATACAAAGGCAAACCAAATGACGATTTAAAAAAGGCAAATTGGTATTTAACCAGATTAATATTATTGAAGGAGGTAGCACGTGGGAAAAGGCGATAAACCAAGACCGTATGATCGAGATAAATTTAACGAAAACTTTGACAAGATTTTCGGCAAAAAGAAGGCAAAACAGGAGGAAAAAAAGCCAAGGGATATGGAAGGTTCTTCCATATAGTGTGGAAGGTTCTTCCATACTAAGTAGAAGGTTCTTCCATATAGAGTAGTAAAACCTTCCACTATATCCGTATACGTATACTTATACGTATAGAGAGAAGGTTCAAAAAACCTTCTCTCAAAATAGAGTTATGTTAGAAGATTATTGGTGGATACAGGATAGTTTTAATGAGGACGCAGACACGGACTTTCTCGTCCGTACGTCCGTACGTGAACGGTATAAAAGTTACAATGATTTACGGAGAGTTCTCTGGAAGTGGTATCGAGTACGTGCGGGGTATAAGCATTTGAGTGCGAGTGCTAAGTTAGTTTTATATGCGGTCGTGGAAAGGTTTAGATGGGAAACGTGGTCTTCGCATGATGCTTATAGGTATTATGCAAAGATGACAGGGTTGACACCGAAGACAGTAGGGCGGTGTGTAGATGAGTTAGTGGCGGATAAGATATTGGTTATTGCAGTAGAAGGGGAACATAAGTTATTGAAGAAAGCTCGTTCGGGGGTACGTAAGCATTTGTTATTGAGACAAGTGAGTACGCTTCTTGGAGAGTGAGTAAACAATGGATTTAAGAAGCGTACTCGGGGGATTCGTTAGTTCGTGCGTGTTTGCTTGTCTTCAAGTATTTGTATTTGTCTAATCAATCGCCTACGTGAACGTGGAGACATTATATCGCCTTCTAGTTCGAGTGTGCGTTTTTTTATGTACAGGCGTTCGTCAATGTTCATATGTCCTCATTTTTTTTATTTTATTTAAAGCGTTACCAATCACATCATCAAGAATAGGCTTAACAGATTTGTAGTTCTTAATTTTTTCATCAGCAATAGGTCTGGAATATTCATTGCAATTTTCTAAATAAATCCACGCTTCATGAAAAACATTTGATAATTCTCTGCATAATTTCTTTTCTATTTCGGTTTTAATAAGAGACTCCATTTCTAAATCTATTTCTGTTAAAACCTCTTCTCCTAATTTTACTAATTTAGCTTTATTCATTTGTCTTCTCCTAGTATTTCTCGCATCTTTTCTATGGCATTGTCTATGTCAGTTAATGTACCTAATAGATAAACTCCGTAACCTATTTCATCATTTGCAAAAGCGTCCATAGCGGGTTGAAAAGATTTTAAGTGTTCTTCTTCGTAAACCATTTTTAAATATGAATGTAAGGTTTCTAAGTCTTGCTTATCAACCTTTAACATTTCTGGTTTTATTTTAGTTTTCATTTATTTTCTCCTAGTACGTAATCCATAAGTTTTTCTAAAATTAAATCTTCGTTGTGTTCCCAATACTCGTTAATGCTTTCTATGGGTTCTTCGTTGTAGCCTTTCCGTTCTCTGTTAGCTTCTTTGTGCATGGCTCGACCTACTGAAACTAACTTGTTGGTTAGTTGCTCAAGGACGTTTAAAGATTCTTTTGTTAAAGTCCATGCATCATCTATTTCTTGCTCGTGGACTGAATATATTTCTGGTCTACCTTCTTCAAATAAAGCATTTTCTATTATGTCTATACACTCTTCTATGGTTCTAGTCATTGGTATATCTCTCCTGTTACGCACTTTCTCATGTAAGTGTCGTTCCATTTAAACTTCTTTGCATCAAAAGAGTTCTCACACTCTCCGTAAAAATTAGTTATGTTGTAAAGATCAACTTCATGTTCATCTTTAAAGTGTATAAAAAAATAATCGCCAATACGTTGAGCTTTAATTATGTCTTCTGGTTCGTAAGAGTGTCCTCGGTTGCCTAAGTATTGAATTGCATTTTCTATCTGTTCTTTGTTACTCATGCTTCCTCCATGTTCATATAAGCTTCATGGCATATTTCACAGCCACAAGTTTCATTATTAACATACTCAACTTTACTCCCACAAACTTTGCATGGTTTTATTGTGATAGTAAATTCATTCCAGATAATCATACTTCCTCCTTTTTGTTTCTTGCTCTTTCGTTCTCCGCTTTAAGTCTTGCTATAAATATCGGGTTATCTATAACTCTTTTGTTTGCCCATTCAACATTGTGAGCTAAGTCTTTAGCTATTCGTTTAACTTTGCCTACGGACTGTTCAAGCTTGTCGAGTTGGTCTTCTAGTTTTTTATTGGTCATTGGTTTCTCCTGTTTGGTTATCAAATTTATTTATAAGTTTTCGCAAAAAATCCCTTCTTTCAATGCACCTTTGGCGATCCCTATGTGTCCATTGTTTACCCCTTAATTTTCTGTCACAGCCATTTTCTATTTTCCTAAGACTAATTTTTAAGTTTGTATAAATTTCATCAAATTCTTTATCAGTAAATGTCATTGTTTTCTCCTATTGGTTATGCGACTTTTTTAAGTTCGTCGCTGTCTATTCGATAACAGATAATTTCGTAGATTTCATCTACCGAATAATCTATAAATTTATTTCTGTATTCAAAGTCATCATCTGAATAGCTAAAAACAGCTACTTCAATTAATGAATGATAGACATTGATAAACATAAAATAATCTTTGTATTCTTTTTTATATTCTTTAATAAGCATTGTTTTCTCCTGTTTGGTTATGCTACTTCTTCAAGTTCGTTTATGTAATCGGCTACTATTTCTTCCCCGATTATGTATGTGTACATACCTACAACTCTTTCAGGGTCAGATAAATCTGTATAAACTTCTCCAAAGTTATCTTGTTCATAGTCTTTGATAAAATTAATTACATCAAAAGCCATATCTCCTAGCCATTTTTTAGCTTGATAAGTGCCTATGATATATTCATCTTGATTGAATGCGTGATGGTGTAAATCGTCTTTCCACGTTTCCGGTTCGTTTTCTTCAAACCATTCTTTATTTTCTTTAATAAAATAATCAAAATATACTTTTATTTCTTGTCTTTTATATTCCATTGTTACCTCACTTGTTTAATTGAATATAAACATATTAAACCACAATGATGCACACATGTCAACACATAAACACATAAAATATATAAATTAATTTAGATACCATTTAAAATACTTTCATGGCAGGAAAAACCAAAGGAGCAGGAAGACCGAAAAAGATTCTTAATTCCAAAGATACATTAAATAAAATAATTCAGTACGGGGCGGAAGGCTTGACTATTGGTCAGACTGCCCGAATGCTTGGGGTATCCAGAAGCTCGCTCGACAGAAGACGCAAGGAATTTGATGAAATAGAGGAAGCTATAAAAAAAGGACAAGCAAAAGGAATCAGTAATATATCGAACGCTCTCTATAATTCCGCTATGGACGGGAACGTTACCGCTCAGATTTTCTATTTAAAGACAAGAGGGGAAGAGGGACAATGGAACGATCAAGCGAACGTACAAATTAACGTAGACTTAACCAAAGCATTAACAGACGCACAAGAACGCACGAACGTACACACGATAGAAGGCGAGACTATTACCCGTCCGTTGCCGTACGTACAGACGGACGAGCGTACGGACGTTGAAGAAAGTTCGAGCGTTTCGTTCGAGCGTGCGGACGTTGAGAAAAAATGAAAATACCCCCCCTTTCTCTAGGTAGTACATGCGTTATATATATAACACTATAGATAATTTTTTATGAAATATTCAGCAGACCAAGAAACTAAGCTAATGACCGAGATGTGGTCAATGAACATCAAGGATGATCCGTACAATTTCGTCAAATTTACCTTCCCTTGGGGAGTAAAGGATACCCCCCTTGAAGACTTTGAAGGACCAAGGAAGTGGCAAGAAAAAATTTTGCGAGAAATTACAACACATATCCAAAGAAACCAAAGATTAGATATGCCAGAGATGTTCAGACTAGCTGTAGCTTCTGGACGTGGTATAGGTAAATCAGCCTTAGTTGCATGGTTAATACTATGGATGTTATCAACCAGACTTGGTTCTACTATTATTGTTACAGCAAACACAGAACAACAGCTTAGAAGTAGAACATGGGCTGAATTAGGTAAATGGCTAACATTAGCAATCAACTCACATTGGTTTTCTAAAACAGCAACAACCATAAAACCGGCACAATGGTTTGAAGAAGCTCTAATTAGAGATTTAAAAATAGATACTGGCTATTACTACGCTCAAGCACAACTATGGAGTGAAGAGAATCCTGACGCTTTTGCTGGTATTCATTCTAACTACGGTGTCTGTTTAATTATGGATGAAGCATCTGGTATACCATCACCGATATATTCAGTATCCGAAGGTTTCTTCTCAGAACCCACGAAAGATCGTTATTGGTTCTGTTTCTCCAACCCACGTAGAAACACGGGACCGTTTTATGATTGTTTCAATAGCAATCGTCAGTTCTGGCGTACGGAGCAAATAGACTCCCGAAACGTAGAGGGTACTGATAAAGAACTGTTCCAAAGAATGATAGAACAATACGGGGAAGACTCTACTGTATCTAGGGTTGAAGTTATGGGTGAGTTTCCCCGTGCCGATGATGATACGGTTATTCCGATGGAGTTAGTGCGTGCAGCCGTAGAAAGAGATGTAGCTCTTACAGCCGGTGAACCAATATTGTGGGGTTTAGATGTCGCTCGTTTCGGTGGTGACAATTCTGCTTTGTGCGTACGTCAGGGAAATACAGTTTTAGATATAGAAACTTTTGGTTCTATGGACTTGATGCAACTTTGCGGAATAGTAAAAAATAAATACGATGACTGTACGGTTATTGAAAGACCACAAGAAATATTAGTTGATGTCATTGGTTTGGGTGCGGGCGTGGTCGATCGTTTGCGTGAGCAAAACTTACCCGTACGTGGAGTCAATGTTTCCGAAGCACCGTCAACGAAAAAAAATTATTTAAACTTGCGAGCTGAACTTTGGTTTAGTATCAAAGACTGGTTAGCAGGTAGAGACTGTCGCATACCTAACGATGATGAGTTAGTTGCTGAGTTAGCATCACCGTCATACAAATATACTTCTACCGGTAAAATAAAAATAGAATCCAAAGAAGAAATGAAACGCAGAGGTTTAAAATCACCAGACAAAGCCGATGCACTTGCTTTGACGATGGCTGGTTCGGCAGCAAGTTTTAGTGGCAGTCAAAGCTTTATGGGTTATAATTTCAACAAACCGCTAAAATCACGAATATTGCGTGTAGGATAATATGGCAGAAAAAGAAAAAAAGATGTCAGCAGAAGACGCTGATAAAGAACAAGCTTATAGAGATGAACAACTGTCAGCCGTTCTTAAGGCTGAGATGGAAGATGCTAAAGACTTTATCCATCAAGTTGGTGAAGAGAGAGCAGAGTCTACAGAATATTATTTAGGCAACGAACCAGAAGGTACTAGCACTTTACAATCCTATTACGTATCAACGGACGTACGTGACACCGTACTCTTCATGTTACCGTCTATCATGCGTACTTTCTTTGGTACGAAAAAGGTAGTTGAGTTTGTCCCAAAGAGTGCTGAGGATATTGCTGCATCCGAACAACAAACTAATTACATCAACTACATAGTTCAAGAGAAAAACCCCGGATTTAAAATTTTATACGATGTGTTCAAGGATGCGTTAGTGCGTAAGACTGGGTACGTGAAAGCGTTCTGGGATGACAGTATGTCAGCTTCTACGCACGAATACACCGACATTACTCCGATCCAATACCAAGGTTTAATTATGGACCCAGACGTAGAAATTATTTCTGAGTCAGTCAAAATGGAATCGGTAACTATGATGAACCCAGAGACCGGTGAAGAAGTTACCCAAGAACAACCCGCAAGTTACGATTTAACAATCAGGCGTGTCAAAGCAAAAAACCAAGTCTGCATAGAATCTATACCCCCTGAAGAGGTCTTGGTAGCTAGACACGCCCGTTCATTAGCAGAATCAAGTTACGTTGCTCATAGAATGATTAAGTCGGTATCCGATTTAGTTGCTATGGGTTATGACATAGAAGAGATTGAGCAATACGCAGGAGCCGGTGGCAGTTATCTAGACCCACAAGCTTACGAAGAGCAAGAAGCTAGAAATCCGTTTGATAATATGGTTTATCCGGATAGAGATGACGCTGCCGGCAAAGACGTGCTCTACATGGAACACTATTTATTTTTTGATTTAGATGGTGACGGTATTGATGAAAGAGTTAGAGTTTGTACTGCTGGAGAAAGTCTTAACATTCTTAGCGTAGAACCGTTTGATGACTTGCCGATTGTTTCGTTTTGTCCTGACCCTGAACCGCACACGGCAATCGGCTCATGTCCAGCAGACTATCTAAAACCAATTCAAGCTGCTAAATCACAAATCATGCGTGACACTTTAGATTCTTTAGGTCATGCAATCTTCCCTAGAATGGGTATTGTCGAAGGGCAAGTAAACATAGACGATGTTTTAAACACCGATATTGGACAACCGATTAGGATGCGAGCACCGGGCATGGTGCAACCTTTTTCAGTACCGTTTGTTGGTAAAGAAGCCTTTCCTGTTCTTGGTTATTTAGACGAATCAAAAGAAAACAGAACCGGTGTTTCTAAAGCAAGTGCTGGTTTAAATGCTGATGCACTACAAAGTTCTACGAAAGCTGCCGTTGCAGCTACGATGAGTGGAGCTCAAGGTAGAATCGAACTTATCTGCCGTCACTTTGCTGAAGGCGGTATGAAAGAATTATTTAAATTAGTTAATAGTTTGGTGATTAAACATCAAGACGCTCAAGACGTATTCAGACTCAACAATGAGTTTGTACCAGTCGATCCTAGATACTGGGATTCAGACAAAGACATGGTAGTAAATGTTGGACTAAGTAAATCTAACGATGAAGAGAAAATGGCTACGCTAATTAACTTAAGTGCTAAACAAGAACAAATACTGCAACTACTAGGACCAAACAATCCATTAGTTAGCTTACAACAGTATGCCAATACACTTAGTCGTTACATAGAGTTATCTGGTTTTAAAGACACAACTAACTTTATCAACGCACAAGTTCCGCCAATGCCACCACAACCACAGCAACAACAACCGTCTGCTGAAGAAATGTTGGCACAAGCAGAAATGCAAAAAGCACAAGTCTCAGCTCAAAAAGCTATGATAGATGCTGAAACCGATAGAATGAAAATCATCATGGACGATGATAGAAACAGAGATATCGAAGAAGCACAGATTAGATTGAAGGCTGCTGAGTTACAAGCCAAGTATGGAACGCAAGTTAACATTGCTGAAATAAATGCTATCATGGAAAGAGATAGAGAAATTATTAGAGAAGCAGCAAAGATTAACGCACAAGGCTTGTTTACTGATGACCAGACGCAACAATAAACTATACGATCTAGAAGTTTTAGAGGGTGACTACGTCTACATTGGTAGTGATATCAAAGCAGAGTCAGCCGAAAAAGCTTTTGAATTAATGATGTTTTTATTTGATAATAAAATAAATGAAGATTCTGAAATAATTCATTTAGAAGAAAAAACAATTCATTAATGAAAGATTCAAGACTAACAAAAGCAGGTGTATCTGGTTATAACAAACCAAAAAGAACACCTAGTCATCCAAAGAAATCTCATGTTGTGGTCGCCAAACAAGGTGATAAAATAAAAACTATAAGGTTTGGACAGCAAGGAGCTAAAACAGCAGGTAAACCTAAAGCTGGTGAGTCAGCGAGGATGAAAGCAAAACGTAAATCATTCAAAGCTAGACACGCCAAAAATATAGCAAAAGGTAAAATGTCAGCAGCGTATTGGGCGGATAAAGTAAAATGGTAAGAAAATTTCCTAAAGTAGCAAAAACAAAAAGGGGTGTACCTAAGAAGTACGTCAAAGGCTCTAAGAAACCTAGAAAGAGAGAAGCCGAAATATTAAATACTATGAAACTCTACAAGATGGGTAAACTAACTCCTGCAATGATGAATAAAATATCTAAACAAAGAGCAAAAGATGGCAGGAAGTAAGCAAGCAGTTATAGATAAATATTCTAAATCAAGCGGTATATCAAAAAGCACACTAGGCAAAGTTTACAAAAGAGGTTTAGGAGCATACTATTCAAGTGGTTCAAGACCGGGCGTATCTGCACACCAATGGGCGGCTGGTCGAGTTCGGTCGTTTGCTACCGGTAAAGGTGGTGCTCGTAAAGCTGACTCAGATTTACTTAGACCAAAAAAATCAAAACGAGGTAAAAAATGAAATACGGAATGAAAAAGAAGCCAGCTAAAAAGCCAGCTATGAAAAAGAAAAAAACTAAATCTAAAAAATACGGGTACTAATATGCCAATGAAAAAATATTCACCTAAGCAAAAGAAGTTAGCTAGAGTTGCTAAACCTAGAAACAAGATAACTGGTGCTGACTTCAAAAAACTTAAGGCTAAGAAAAAGAAAAAGTGAAAAAGAAAGTAAAAGCTCCAAAAGGTTATCACTTTATGAAAAGCGGTAAAAACTATAAACTTATGAAACACGAAGGTAAGTTTGTACCCCATAAGGGAGCTTCTTTAAACGCTGAGTTCGAAGTACAGAAAAAGCACAAATAATATAGCCTTCGTCAAAGGCTATGAATGAAATTGTAACCATAATAAATGAAGTAGGCTTTCCTATAGCAGCTACGCTTGGGTTAGGTTTTTTCTTATGGAAGTTGCTCAATAAAATAGTCAACGGTATGGAACAAAAGATAGACGTAGTTGACGATAAGATAAACGAGTCATTACAAGCCGTAGAGAAAAGATTAGACTCTAAACTAGATTCCCAAACACAAATACTAATTCAGTTAATTGATAGAGTACGTTCTGTTGATAATGAAATCATTAGACAAGACATACTTTTAAAAACTATTCTAGGTGTGCCAAACTTAATAGAAAAAGATAAAATAGCTAAAGCAAATCAAAAAGATAAGAGGAAAGACTAATGCCAGACCCTATTACAAACTCAGTTGTTGGTATTGCAGGCAACGTACTTAATAAATTTGTCGCAGACAAAAACTTAAAAATGACGCTTGAGCATGAACTCAAGACACAATTACAAACTGCTAACCTTGCTCAGATAGAAGTTAATAAAATAGAAGCAGCTAGTAAAAACTGGTTTGTGGCGGGCTGGAGACCGAGTGTCGGCTGGGTATGTAGTCTAGCTATGATGTATCACTTTATTCTTGCACCTATGATTCAATTTGCTGTAGGTATAGCTGGGATTCAAGTTGCTTTACCAGAGTTTGATTTTAGTCAATTATCAACCATACTTATGGCTATGCTCGGAATGGCAGGACTCAGGACTTTTGAAAAGAAAGAAAAAGTAACAAAGGGAAACTAATGGCTTGGAAAAACTTTGAACTAGATGAATTTGCTTGTTCGCATTGCGGTGAAAATAATATTAATTATGACTTGATAGATAGATTGCAAGCATTACGATCTGATCTAGGCTTTCCATTTGTTATCACTTCTGGTTATCGCTGTATGGAACATCCTGCAGAAATCAAAAAACCAAGACTAGGAACGCATGGTATGGGGCTTGCGGTAGATATATTGTGTCGAGGGGAACAAGCGTATAAAATTATAGCCAATGCAGAGAAATATGGTTTTACTGGTATTGGTGTGAATCAAAAAGGCAATAGCCGTTTTATTCACTTAGATATAGCATCTGAAGAAGATAATAAAGTAAGACCAACTGTATGGAGTTATTAATGCCGAGAACAACTGTGAATCAAGTAGCAAGCCAGATAGAAACCCATGAACAAGTGTGTGGTGAACGCTGGAAAAACGCCTACGAAAGATTTGACCGTATCGAAGCATTAATGGAAGCAAATTCACAAAGATTATGGTGGATAGCAGGAATCATCATATCCCTACTACTACCAATCGCATATAGTAGTTTATTTTAATGGCAACACACGAAGAAGTAGTAGAGTCTGCACAAGCAGAACAAATATTAGACAGCGACATTTTTCAGAAAGCACTTAAGAACTTAAAGAACGATTACGTTACTCGTTGGTTAAGCAGTACAACTGAAGAAGAAAAAGACCTAAGAGAATCCTTACACAAAGCTATATTGCTTATCCCTGAGATAGAAAAGCACTTACGCATCATTGTCGAGAAAGGCAAACTTACAAAAACACACATAAATAAAATACGTAGCATTGGATAATATCCTCTCTTAGTATAAAATATTCTAAAACTTGGAGGTTTTTATGAGCAATAACGCAAAGCCGATTGCTTTACAGACTGAAATGGATAAAGCTGTTTCAGCCTTAGAGGGTTTTCTTACTCCTGAAGAGGAAAAAGTAGAGCAACCGATCGAAGAAGAAACAGTCGAGGAGATTGAAGAATCTCCCGAAGAAGATGTTTTGGAAGAAGAATTTGAAGATGAGTCGGAAGACGAGTTGGAAGATGACGATGAAGAAACAGAAAATGAAGACGAAGAACAAACAGAAGTTGAGGAAGAACAAGAGCAACCTGAACTTTATACTGTCAAGATAGATGGTATAGAACAAGAGGTCACACTCGATGAACTACGCAACGGCTATTCTCGTCAGCAAGATTATACTCGCAAAACTCAGAAGTTAGCGGAAGAGCAAAAAACTCTACAACAAAAACTTAATGAAGTTACCGAGAGAGATGCGATCTATACAGAACTGTTACCAAAAATGGAACAACAGTTACAAAGTGTTTTCGGTGAAGAGCCGAATTGGGATGAGTTATATGAACAAGACCCATTAGAATACACTAGAGAAAAGCATAGATGGGATCAAAAGAAAGAGAAACTAGCTGCTGTTGAAGCTGAACAAAAAAGGTTACAACAGGAACAGTACGAAAAACAGATGAAAGAACTAAATGACTCTGTTAAGGCTGGTGAGCAAAGACTCTTAGAAGTTGTTCCCGAATGGCAAAAAGCTGAGACAGCTCAGGCTGAGAAAGCTGAAATAAGTCAATATGCAATTAATTCTTTAGAGTTTACTCAAGAAGAGTTAAGTCAAGTGTACGATTGGAGATTGTTAAATGTTTTGAGAAAAGCATGGTTATATGACAAAACCAAGGAAGCTTCTAAAAAGAAACCTACACAAAAGGCTAAGTCCCGTGTAGCAAGACCCGGAGCTGTAACTAAAAACAAAACGGTAACGCCTGTTAAGAAAGCAAAACAAAGGTTGGCTAAATCTGGAAAGGTTTCAGATGCAGCTAAAGTATTTGAACAACTTATTTAACGAGGTTAATTATGGCGAAAGTCACAAATGCGTTTGATACTTATACGGCTACTGCTGACAGAGAAGATTTAAGTAATATTATTTACAACATCTCTCCTATGCAAACTCCGTTTATGAGTTCAATCGGAACTAGAAATGTAAAAAATGTGGTATTTGATTGGCAAACAGAATCATTACCTTCACCAAGTGGTTCTGGACAGTTAGAAGGTTTTGAACTTTCAAGAGCTGCTTCAACTGCCACTTCAAGGGTAAGTAACGTATGTCAAATCTCATACAGAGATGCAACTGTAACAGGTTCGCAAGAAGCGTCTGACGCTGCTGGTAAGAGATCAGAAATGGCTCACCAGTTAGCTATCATGGCTAAAGCACTTAAAAGAGATATGGAAACAGCTCTCTGTCAAAAAGGTGCTAAAACTACAGGTGATGCTACTACTGCAAGAGTAACAGGTGGTTTCGAGTCTTGGATTACTTCTAATGACTCAAGAGGAACTTCTGGTGCTTCTACAGGTGGTGGTGCTGCTCCTACAGACGGAACTCAAAGAGCTCTAACTGAAACTCTTTTAAAAGATGTTTTAGAGCTTATGTTCTCTAACGGAGCTGAACCAAACATGGCTATTGTTGGTCCGCACAACAAACAAGTCATCTCTGGTTTTACTGGTAGATCACAAGCTAGGCAATTCGTAGACGCAAACACAGTAGAAGCTTCAGTAGCTATCTACTCTTCTGACTTTGGAGAACTAAAAATAGTTCCTTCCAACAGATCAAGAGAGAGATCGCTTCTATTAGTTGATCCTGAGTTTGCTAAAGTATCTTACTTAAGAAACTTTGAAACTATCGACATTGCTACAATCGGTGACGCTGAAACTAAAATGATCGTTGCTGAGTATGGGCTAGAAGTAAGTAATGAAGCTGCACACGGTGTAGTTGCTGACTTAAGCACATCATAAGCATAAATAATTAGGGAGGGGTAAAACCCTCCCTTTTTATAAAATGGCAAAAAGAACTCTCATAGACTCAAAGACTGGTTCAACTTCAGAGTTTATTACTGAAGATGACAAAATTATTTATCACACAAAACAAGACATACAACCAGTTATAGAGCATTGCAAAGCCCTTGCAGAAAACAAACCCGGAAAAGATTTTAGGCATGTTGCAGAAGTTCCTATGGTAATATATCAAAAGGCGATGCGAGAAGGCTGGGTCAAAGATAAAGCTAAATGGAAGAAGTGGCTGAACGATCCAGATAATAAAGTTTTTAGAACTTGGCAAGGCAAAGTATGAATTATTCAGAATTAAAAACAAACATAGCAAGTTTTCTTAATAGATCAGATTTAACATCTGATATTGATATGTTTATTGACCAAACCGAAGGCGAACTTAACAGAAGATTAAGAACTGCTGACATGGTTAAAAGAGCTACGGCAACTGCTGATGCTCAGTATTTATCGCTACCAACTGACTGGTTACAAGCTATAAACGTAGAAGTTACATCAAATGATTTTAAACCGTTGATGCAACAATCTATTGAATCACTAGATTTATATAGAGCATCAAATGACAATACAACTGGTCAACCTATTTACTTTGCTTTAGTAGATAAGACAATGGAATTTGCTCCTACACCGGATCAAGCATACACAGTACAATTAACTTATTATGCAAAGGTTGATGCACTAAGTGATTCTAATACAACTAACTTTGTACTTGATAATCACCCTGATATTTATTTATACGGTGCTTTAAAACATGCTTCTATATTCTTGATGGAAGATGAAAGAGTAACAATGTTTAGTCAATTATTTGAAAAAGCATTAGAAGAAGTAAGGATGCAACAAGAAAGAAAAGAATTTGGTAAAGGCTCTCTAATGCAAAGAAGAAGAACTTACGGAAGAGCCAAAAAGAATATATACTATATGGATTCTAATTAGAGGAAAAAATGTCTGGATTTACTGATTATTTAGAAGATGCTTTATTAAAGCACGTTTTTACAAACACATCATACACTTCACCAACAACTGTGTATGCTGCTTTATTTACTGTAGCTCCATCCGATACCGGTGGCGGTACTGAAGTTTCTGGTGGTGCTTATGCTAGACAATCTATGGCTTTTTCTGTTTCAGGAACAGGCACATTAGCAACTAACTCTGCTGCTGTAGAATATCCAACTGCAACGGCAGACTATGGAACTGTTGTTGCTGTAGGTATATTTGATGCCAGCACAAGCGGTAATTTATTAGCATACGCAAACTTAACAACTTCAAAAACTGTCTCTTCAGGAGATGTATTTAGATTTAACGCAGGTGACGTAGATATAACCCTGACGTAGAGTAATGTCCGAACAAACCTATAATTTTGGACGTTACAACAAGTCTAATTGGAATAATCTTCAATACGATTTTGGTGCGGTAGCTGTTACAGGCGTATCAGCTTTTACTGCTGATGGTCGTAAAATTAATCTAGGTGCTAGTGCTGTTAGCCTTGCTTCTAGTGCTTCTGCTAGTGGGTTAAGAATACTCAACACCGATGCAGCTACTATAAGCACGACAAGTATTGTCGCTGTTGGTATACAAATAGATTTAGGTGCTTCTACTATATCGGCAGTTTCTAGCCTAGCAGCTACACCAAGAATAGTTTTCTTAGGTGCTTCCGATGTAGAAGGTGTATCTGCTTTAGTATCTGCTAGTTCAGTATTAAGAACATCAACAGCAGATGTATCAGGAACAAGTAGTTTTGTTTCTCTTGGTGGTTTAAAATGGGAGCCAGAAGATGTTGCTGCTGCAACTTACACAGAACAAACTGTAGCAGATGGAACTTGGACAGAACAAACTGTTTCAGCAGGAACATGGACAGAATTAGATAGGCAGGCTTCAGCGTAATGGCAGATACTACAACAACAAATTTATCGTTAACTAAACCAGAGCTAGATGTTTCTACCAACTGGGGACAAAAGTTAAACGCTAACTTAGACACTATAGATGCAATCTTTAGCGGTACTGGTACAGGCGTTTCCCTCAATATTGACGGTGGAGATATTGCTTCTGCTGTTACTATAAATAAATCACCTGTCATTACATTAGGTGGCGATCTTACAGGTAATGTCACACTTACTAATTTAGCTAGTGGTACTTTGTCAGCTAGTTTAGTTGCTGAAAGCGTACAAGACATAGTAGGACCTATGTTTTCATCTAATACTGAAAACGCTATTTCAGTTGGCTACGAAGACAGCGATGGCACAATAGATTTATCTGTATTAGTAGACGATAGTTCTATAGAAATTAATCCCCTTAATAATACCTTAAACGTCAAAGCATCAGGTGTAACTAACGCTATGTTAGCTGGTTCTATAGCTAATTCTAAATTAAGTAACTCATCTATTACGGTTGGTGCTGGTGTAAATGCAACTGCCATATCTTTAGGCGGTACGATTAATTTTGCAGGCACTTCTAACGAAGTAGAAGTAGCAGAAAGTTCAGGAACAATAACAATAGGCTTGCCAGCAGCTACAGAGATTACAACTTCTCTAGGTGTTGGCGGTGGGTCTACAAACGGTGTTGTCATAGAACAAGGTGCAATAAAAATTAAAAACGGTGGTACTCAATCTTATATAGACTTTTATTGTGAATCATCAAATGCACATTATTTAAGATTACAAGCACCTGCACATGCAAGCTTTGGCGGTAATCCAACTGTAGTTTTACCTGCATCAGCAGGTACGATTGCTTTAACATCTGGTGACATTACAGGTAATGCAGCTACAGCCACAGCCTTAGAAACTGCGAGAACAATTCATGGTGTTTCTTTTGACGGTACTGCAAATATAGACCTTACAGAAGTTATTCAAGATACCGTAGGTGCTATGGTTTCTGGAAACACAGAAAGCAACATAACTGTTACCTACGAAGATTCTGACGGTACTTTAGACTTTAGCGTTACAGGTGGCGGCTCAGTAAGTGAAGCATTTAAAACAATATCTGTATCTGGTCAAAGCGATGTAGTCGCAGATGCAGCAGCAGACACACTTACTCTAGTAGCTGGCTCAAACATGACGATCACCACAAATGCTAGTGGTGATGAAATTACATTTGCTAGTTCTGGTGGCGGTGGCTCACAAAACTTATTCTCAACGATTTCAGTATCAGGTCAATCTGACGTAGTTGCAGATGCAACGACAGATACACTTACTTTGGTTGCTGGTAGCAACATTACTTTGACTACAGATGCTAGTGCTGACTCAATCACGATAGCTTCTACTGCATCTGGTTCTGGTGGCAGTTCTACGCAGTTTGCTAAGAATACATTTACTGGTGATGACAGCACGACAGCTTTTACATTGACACAATCTATGAGTTCAGAAGATGGTCTTATTGTATTTATAGATGGTGTTTATCAAGCTGATAATGTTTACTCTGTATCAGGTACAACGCTAACATTTGCAACTGCTCCGCTTGCTTCAAGGGTTATAGAGGTCTTTCAATTAGAGGGCGGTATTGTTGGTACAGCTCCAACTATAGACACTATGACTGGTGATGGTTCAGATACTACTCTAGCGTTGAGTACAACTCCTTCATCTGAAAATCAAACATTCGTAACTATTGATGGTGTTGTGCAACATAAAGACACTTATTCAATCTCAGGCAGCACACTAACTTTTAGTACAGCACCACCATCAGGAACAGCAGTTGAATGTATAACTTTCAACAACGTAGCTATTGCAACTTTTGAAGATGCTGATGGCGATACTAAGATACAAGTAGAAGAAAGTTCGGACGAGGACACCATTAGAATGGACATAGCGGGGACTGAGGTACTAACACTAACTAATAGTGCTATGACACTTAAAGGCACAACACCTACTCTAACAATTGGTGACGCAGGTGCAGAAGATACTAAGATTGTTTTTGATGGTAATGCACAAGACTATTACATAGGTCTAGATGATAGTGCTGACGATTTGCTTATAGGATTAGGGAGTACAGTTGGCACAACACCAGCTATTTCTATAGATGAAAATGTTAATGTCACATTAGGTAGTGCGTTGACAGTTGACGGTTTTGGAGATTCTACAGGGCATTACATATCTTTAAGAAGTGGCTATTCCCCTGACGAAAGTGGCGGAATAGGTTTTCAAGCAGGAGATCATTCTGGATCGCATAATGACGGATTAGCTGTTTATGGACATGATGGTATTTCTTTTTACACTTCGCAGTCAGAAAGAGTGCGTATTTTAGCTACATCTGGTCATGTTGGTATTGGTACAACAGCACCAAACGCAGACCTTCATGTTAAATCACCAGATGATTCTACTGCTGCTTATATAAGTGGGGGTACTTATGCTTTTGGCATAGATAGAGGTAGTGCAAGCGGCACAAATACAGCATGGTATCAAGGAACAACAGCTAGTAATAAATGGGTTGTATATGATGGTGCTGGTACAGGTAGGTTTGAGGTTACGCTTTCATCTGCTGGATTTATTTCAGACAGAGATCAAAAAGAAAATATAACTGATTTGAGTTATGGCTTAGATACCGTAAATAAATTACAACCCAAAAAATTTAAATTCAAAGATGTTGTTGAAATGTTTGAAATTGACGGAGAAAAAAGAACTTTAGAGGGTGATTACAATATAGGATTTATAGCACAAGAAATG
>Ga0163180_10000220_pt1 | contig 32673 bp, 37 predicted proteins | sample AtlANTMetagenome_2_FD_109647 | JGI IMG/M metagenome (GOLD analysis project Ga0163180, IMG submission 109647) | Marine eukaryotic phytoplankton communities from the Atlantic Ocean - Atlantic ANT 4 Metagenome | ecosystem: Environmental > Aquatic > Marine > Oceanic | place: North Atlantic Ocean...
GCCAGAAATAGCATCCACCTGTGAGTTTAAAAATCGCAGCAGTAACAGGCTCGTTAGTAGCAGTAATACCGAGACTACCCTGAACTGTGGGATAAGGGACGTATTTTGGAATGATTTTGGTTCGACGTAAGTCCGAACCAACAACAGAGACACCACGAGGAGCAATGATGCCACCAGCAGCTGCATTAAATTTATAAAGAACATTGCTAGAAGAAGTTAAATCAAAGTTTGTGTTAGCATCAAAGGGTTGTACATCATTATAATCTGCTACACCAGGTCTATTGTCAATAACGTAATCTGACGGATACAAGTATATACTGAATGCGTCGAATTCGTCATTACTTAGACCAACTCTGTATGAAAATCTTGCTACTTCTAGGAATGCACGCTGTAACGTCTTAAATGGACGTAACGCTGAGTTACCTCTGTTATCGTAAGCATCCGAAGCATCAAAGTCGTCGGGGTTGACGTATATAATACGACCAGTCCTCGACGTGATGATATTTTTAAGACGGGTTAGTGCCATTGGGATCTACTACCTATTTTATTATTTATCCAGTGGTTTTACTGTTCACTATTTGTGTATAATCATCAGATTGAGACTCAAAACCAGTTACAGTATATGCAATCTGTTCAGCAGAACTCCATACTAAAATGTTCTGACCAGGACCGACTACAATACCAGTGGTACGATCAACAGCATTTGCTGCAATCGCTTTACCATAAGCGATATAATCCTCATCATTAATGTAAGTTTGTGTAGTAGCACCAACAGATTCACCTGTACCTATAGTTGCTACATCAAATGTCAATGATGCTCCACCTCCACCACCAAGAACGGAGTCTGTAAGAGTTACAGTATCATTTGCTTGATAGTTCTTACCACCATTAATAAGAGTAACAGTAGCAGCACCTGATCCATCGACTGTTACATCAACTTTCAGAAGTGTTCCATTACCACCTGTAGGTGTCAATCCAGTGTATGTACCTGCAGCACGAGAACCGTCAGCACCACTTACACTGTCCAGAGTTCTTGCTTTACCTGCAACAACAGTTGCCATAACTCTGTTTGCATTATTAAGAGTTGGTGTATCATAAATCAGATCACCTGCTACAAATGCTTGAGAATCACCATCAAGTGAAACTTTCAGTAAGTTAAGTGCCTTATCAAATTCATGAACATAACCCCATGAACCTTCAGTAACACCAGATGCAGCAATAGTATAAGTTGTTTCAGCTAAAGTAAACTGATCCGCAGCAGCGAAAGCACTTCCTCTCAATTTGTAGATAAAGATCTCTTCATATGAAGGGTTAGCGTCCACGTTTAAATCCCAACCAAATCCTGCGTTGCTGTCAGCAGTGTTTGCTACTGCAGGTTCTGCGTAAGCACTAAGAGATATTGGTGTGTCAGAATTAATAGTTATTTGTAAATAACATCCTGCTTGTCCTGCGGTACCGACCTTAACTACATTACCAGTGTATTCAGTACCAGTTAATCCTTGAGTACCATCTGATTCTTCAGATAGTCTGAATGGATGACCTGTGTTAGATGCATCTGTCTGCCAGAACTTATAAATTCTCTCATTATTAAGACTCTTACCAAGATATAGTTCATATGTACCACCTGCACCATCCTCTGCAACAATAAATCTATCTTGGTTAGGAATAGGGTTAGATGATTGAGAGAAGTTTAATGGTAAAGTAGCATTAGATGTACCACCAGTGATAGTCTCACCTTCAGTAAAGAAGTTAAGATGATAATCACCTGCATCAGTTAACTGTGTAACTGTAGCACCATCATTATGGTTAACTGCAGAAGTACCATACTGTCCACGACCAACAGTCAGGTCGTTACCTGCAACAGCAGAAACCTGAAGTGTTTCGTTACCAATCTGTATGTAACCACCTTCTAAGAATCCAGTTGCATCTGCAAGTGTAAGAGTTGTATCACCTGCAGCGAAAGTAGCACCTTCGTTGATAGTAGATGTAGTAGCAGAGTCGATAAAGCACTTAGCAAATGCTCCTGCAGGGATTGCACTTGCGGTTGTACCATATACTCCTCTTGTTACTGTTAATACATTGGTAGTAGTGTTAATACCAGAAGCATCAATAGATATAATTTCTGTACCTGTCTCAGTAGCATTATCAGAAATCATTAACCTTGCAGCATCTGCAAGACCTGTGTTTCTTGATACGTTAACTGCTGTGGCCCCAGAAGCTACATCTGGTATAGCGACGTGAAAAGTTCCAGATTCAGTGTTTAGACTTCTCAATGTACCTGCAACACCTGATGTACCACCAGTAACTGTATCAACACCTACTTGGAATATACCCGTTAAGTTTGCATTATCACCCGTTGTCTCAAGTAATTTCTCTACCTTAACCCACCTCTCTAGTACTGATGTGTCCTTAAATACATCAAGTAACTTTGCTTGTGCACCATTCTGAGTAGAAATATCTGCACCAGGTGTAGCATCAGTAAAACTGATACCTGGAGTAATTTTTATTTTATACCCTGATACTGGGTTGCCTTTCTGAAACTCTAATGCAGTCGTTTCATCACCATCAAGTGTCAATATCTGATCATAATCACGCACACCTGCACGATATGTCACACCTGATCCTGATAGATTTGCTGCTGTTAACACTACTGATGAAGTATTATCAATATCAGCACTGTATAGAGTTGCATTTGTCGTTGCCCCTGGTTTTGAGGCGGCTAACCTTCCTGCTGTCATTTTAATTTACCACCCTGCTTGGAAAAAAGATTGTAATCGGAGTCTACCACCGAATGTAGGTGCTGATAAAGGACCACCAAAGCTAACACCAACCGCCTCGATGTTGTTAGTAGATAGTAATGTAGCATCTGCACCTGGAAACTGAATATTAACTGGTTCAGTAATGTTAGTGGCATCAATAGTGATTAAACCGTTAACATTCTCTGGGTTGTTAATCTTCACAAATTCCATAGTCTTGTTAGCAAGAGTCTGCGTTGCTTTCTCTGCTACAATAACGTTGGAATCAGTACCATTATTTAGAGGTTCAGCGAGTGAACCTTCTGGGAATGTGAACTGTAAATTGCTGTTAGCATTGAGGTTAGTTAAGTTAAAACTAATCTTCTTGGTAACATCAGCACTGTCCTCAAAAATGGCACCCTTATAAACTTTGTTTGTTAATGTCTGAGTTGATGCTTCACCAACTACCTTAACGTTGAGATCTGGCCAAGTAACTGTACGGTCTGAAGTTAATCCAGATTGATCGAAGATAATATACTTGGTTGGATCATTCTCATCTGTAGACGGTGTAGTAGAGAACGTGGGGTTAACCATGTTCTTGTTCTTAACGTCTTGCTGAGTTATATCATCAAGTAATGTTGATTGCGTAATGGTAGTACCATAGTCAGGAAGACGATAGATATGCTGACCAGGAGCATCCCATGCGTCTGTCTCGAACTTTGCAATCTTAGCAACATCTGTAGAACCAGTAATACTAAGGTCAGCATCTTTGATGATAACTACCTTATTAGTTAACGTCTGAAAAGTATCTGCTGCAACTATAGTTGCTGAAGTATTTGCTCCTACATTTGGAAAGTCGAAACGACGTATACCACCTGCAGTAGAAACTGTATCTACGTTAAAGACTACCTTCTTACCTGGGTTTTGATCACCCTCAAAGAATACGTTAGAGTCTGTAAATGTAGCAGATCCATTAACAGTGAAATATCCACTACCTTGAGGAACTATCTCTACATTAGAGTTTGCTGACGCTGTATCAACTGCACGAATCTGCAATGTTGATGAACCGTCTTGGTTTGAGTTACGTTGATTATATAATGATGCACTACCGAACGTGAGTCCAATTTCATTAACTGCACTCTGATAAAGTCCTGTGTCCCTATCCAAATCGAAAGCCAGTCCTGGAGCAGCTTGGGAGCCTGCAGAAACTGACCTAAAAAGTTGATTAACCTTTGATTTTCTATTCGGAATAAGTGGGTCTGATATAACAATAGGAAGCACTGCTTCCCCTGTCACCAACGCATCAGCTATAGTATCAAGTTGTGATATTCTTTTAGTTGCCACTATTCATCTATATGGGTTCTTCCGAGTTATTTATACGTCCAAATTACTGTCTCCCTGTAATAGTACTTTTAGTTTCTTTGCTTTCTCTAATTGTTCTTTATGATAGTCTATCCATGACTGTACTTCAGTCAATATATCCTCATAGGTTTCGTCTGAAGAGGTTTCGCTAGTAAGATAATCCCCTATAACATCGTTAAGTGTATTAAGACGATGTTGTGACTCTGGGGGTGGACTACTATTGTAGTTTTCTACATGTGGACCGCTCATTGGTATTTCTTGATAGATTCTTCCCACTCACTCATTGATGAACTACAATCAGGTGGTTCTGGATATTTATACCCCTTTACTTTCATCCATTTCTGGTGTAATGCTTGTAATATCCATGATTGCGATAAACTTTTAGGACCATTTTCCAATAGTTCCAACTGTTTCTTGTTAGAGGTATACGCTTTGTACTCTTCCCTCCAATTACTATCGTCCCAATCTGTTGTCATAGTTACTCCTCTATGGCGAATGACCACTTAATGTGTTTAATGTAGTCGAATGTGCATGATATATCTGCATCACAACTTATATCATACTTACGATCACACAAGAATCGTCTCAGTTCCTCTACTGATGTAAAGCAACCTTGATGTCTTTCATTGTCGTCGTAAAGATGATACTTCATTCTCCTGTATTATATAAGTCCGCTATCTCCTCCTCAGGTCTTGGTGGATCTGCGAATTCCTTTTGCATTTCATTTAGGGTTTCTGACACATAAGTCTGTACACCAACTGGATCAGGTTTCCAATCCTGTGGCATAGGAATATCTGGCAGTTGATCTTGCTCGTAAGTTTTTACGAACTCAGGAACTGGTGTCATTATGATAGATGGTTTCCCATCTTGCACAATCTTTATTGTATTACCTCTTTCACATAATGTCAAGAGGAAATCAAGGTTGCTTTTGATCTCATCAACAGAGACCTCTAGGATTTGAGATTTCATTAGAATACAAATGTAAGGTCGTCTGGGTCTAGGAAGTCTTGTAATAAGGATATAGTATCCTCAAAACTACCCATACCCTCTTCATCAAAGTTAAACCGAACTTCTTCGGTATAACCTTCTTCATCCCTAAGAATAACTTTTCGAGTAGAAATGTGTATAAACGCATGTTCTACATAATCGATTAATTCATCCATTAATTTAGCATAACAGGCAATCCGTAAATCTGGGTTGCTCCCAAGGCAGTACCAAAGGCAGAGAAACCTACCCCGACACCGTATGAAATTATACCAGAAGTACACTGGTTTATTATAGCACCTTTTCCTGCAGTTACAACCTCCCCTATGCCACCAGTCGGACTGGCTACTAGGGTCATGTGACCACCTGCACTAGCTCCTGTTACTATATCTGCCATCGCTGTGGGCATGGACTGCCCAAGAGAAAGACGAACCTGAGCTGGTGGTGATGCACCTGGGAAAGGTAGATCCATTGTAACATCAACAATAGATCCTTTTACTATACTATACTGTCCTGTTATAACTGGCATGAACTGGAATATGCCGATAATATCGAAACGTCCGCAGTTAAGGAATGAAGTAATCCAGTTAGCTTCGTTTATGATCTCACCATGTGCAGTGTTATTAATCGCACCTGCCTCAACGTTATAATTCTGAGCCTTCATGTTGATTGCAGATATAGCAGTGAAGTTAAACTTGTTAGCTTGTACTGTCCAGTCACCTTGATAGTTACAATCGTGGTCACCTGCTACGGTATGTACTGACTTAGATTCTCTTTCTCCTACCTCCACATCAAACTGTGGTTTAGCACGTTTTGCTAACTTATCTTGTAGAACTGCTTGCATTTGCTGCACTCCAGTTGCTGCACTGCCTCCAGCCGCTTCGAGAGCCTCAAATCCATCTTCAGGATCTAGATCTTTATAATCTGCTGCTGTAAATTTAGCACTTTCACCTGCATTTTGTAATGGTTTTTGATCACCCCATGTACTACCTGAGGAGAAACCACCGTTAGCATCAGATGCTTGAGCACCAGGACCATTTGATACATGAGTATTCATGGATCCTGAGACCTCAATATGGAAGTCACCCATAACTTTTAGGTGATAATCACCTTCCACAGTATGAACATGATTACCTTTAGTATCATGTACCAAGTCACCACCATAGATAGCAGTCCAGTTTCCAGGTGTATTTAAGTGCTCATTACCTCTCTTATCTTGGAAGTAAGTAACACCACCTGGACCTGAAACTACAAATTTCTCCTTACCTGGCGTTGCATCATTAAGTATTCTAGTACCATTAAGTGATGTTTGAGTCTCCATCAAGAATGGGTTAATATTCTTATAGAAGTCATCAAAGAATGAACCAGTTTCTGCAGTACCACCAGAGTTTTGAGTAAGACCTGGTGCATTAGAACCTGACGGTGGTGGACAATTACTATAGTCTCCTCCACCTGGACCTGAAACTCCTGGTGTGTCCTCAGGGTCACACTGTGTAGTACCTAACAACGGAACCCATGCTTGGGATCGAGGTTTTCGACTTGTTCGATCACATCCTTTATTACCAAGGATCATAGCAAGGATTGCCTTAAGGATGCTAAGAAGTGACTGGAAATCTAACTTAGTAAAATCAATAGAGAATATACTTTGGATTCCACTTGCCAGATCTGCTATACCCTTAGCCATGGATATTGCTGACAGTATTTTATCCGCAGCCGAATTAATACCATTGAGTGCTTTACATATCTGATTCTGAATACCAGACATTGCGTTCTCAACCCAATTAAGGATTTTAGATTCCATTTCACCAATGAAATCCATTATATTATCAAAGACTTTATTCAGATAGCTCGTTATAAATCCCATTATGTTCTTCATAACACTGACCCACTGTGGGGTAGGTTTACAGAACATAGCGAATATAATCTCTAGGATAGCACCGATTGCTGTCACTACGACAACAGGAACCATATTAGAAATTAGCTTTAATATAGTATCAATCGCTTGCTGAATCAGCCTCGCTGCCAGCTCCTTCAGGGGAGCAAGCATACCTGAAACTGCGTTAGTTACATAATTGGTTACATTAGATAACTGATTAAGTATTGCTTTACCTTCTACCACTCTGCCTGAAATAGCAGACATGAAACTACCTGTATCACTATCCTTTGCTAGACCACCTACCTGCACACCAATGTCAGATAGCATCCTCTTCATGTCCAGTTGGAAACCTTTGTTTGCTGGACCTGTAGTACCATCAGCAATACCACCTGGCATTCCTGACAACTTGATAGGGTTAGTATATACGTTAGCAGGTGTATCTACTTCACCTTTAGAAACTGCACCTCTTGCTACTTCTTCACCACCTTCTGCAGATCCAGGTGTCTGACCCTGAACCTTAGCAAATGGGTGACCACCAAGTGCAAATTGATTATTGACTGCTTTCTGCTGAGGAGTATTAGTTGCTAATTGATTACCAATTTCAGGATCAGCAATAGTTGTACGTCCTAGCTGGTTAGGTGTATCACGTTCACTACCACTTGGATCATCACTATTCCTTCTTTCAGCATGTTTAAAACTACGGAAAGCACCCATAACACAAGGTAACTGACCTTCTTCTCCATCCAAAAAGAAACCAAGAACATTAGAACCTACCTGCAATTCAGTAGTTGTACCTGCGTTCTTAGTCTGTGGTTTATCTGTGGGTAATAAGACAGTTGCCCAAGGTAATAGTTCCCTAGGTAGTTCTTGGGTGTGAGCTGAGTTACCATCCTTATCGGTTTTATTACTCGTATACCATCCAAGCACACGAACTTTAACCCTTCCTAACTGAGAAGGATCCAGTATATCTTCTACTTCACCGACCCACCAATTAAATCCATCACGACCTGTAAAGTCAGTCTTAACTGCTACCATTATGTTAAATTTAGTTTCCTGCTGTTATTTAGCTTAGTAAAAGTAAAGAAACCTTCATGCTTTTCTTTACCCCAAGAAAATTTTCCTGTCTCTATATTATATCCAGTGTCCAATGACCTGTAGTCTGTGCCATTAAATTCTACATGACTTTCGACTCTTGTATCCCTGACTATACATTCACCTTTTACTTCACCATACCATGTACCTTGGAAGAATCCCCACTGCATTTCACATCCCTCTTTATCAATCAAAAGATTATGTGCTTTAGTGAAAACCGTATCAGGTGCATCATATGAGAAAGTTATATGGTAGTGTCTGTACGGGTCATCCTCCCCTGCATAGTTATACCACTGCTTGAGTTCTAATACGTTAGGTTTTATTTTGGTGTAGAGAATGTTTACCCATGGCCACTTAGTAGGATTTGAGTATGCTTGTTTCTTATTCTCATAATGACCAATAATCAATTCATCGAACAAGGTTATACCATCCTGTAATAATCATCTTCTCTTCATTGGGTGCAGGGCATCCCTTATGGAAATGTGTCCAGTCACTTGGCCAGATCAATGTCAACCCCTTCTTGGGTTTTACCTTTGCTTGTTGTATATCAAATAATGTTTCTCCACCTTCTTCTACATCATTGAGATAGGTCATCCATGCCATAACACGAGTAACCGATTCTATGTCTGCATTGTTTCTCTCACAATGCATCTGTTTAAATCCTCCACCTTTAGGATACCACTGGATATTAAAATCACTTTGGAGATCCCAATGGATAGTTCTAAGCATTGGCCAGTAGTTTACATATTCTCTCGTAATCTCTGCTAGACCGTCTATGTAAGAACAAATTCTTTTATCCTTAATATATCGAGGTATAGTCATATCAATGGAGTCTTTGACTTCCTTATTGATTTGCTCTCCCATACCACCACAATGACCTGGTGTTTTCTCAAACAACGTTTCCATCGCAGGATCATTCCAGAAGTCCCATAATCCATCAATAATTTCAGGTTCCAACACCCCACCCCCTATGAAAGAGTAGGGTGCATCTATATCAATATATTCACCAATCATAATATGGTTTTAATTGTTAGTCGTCGTAAACCAAGCACTCAGGCTCGTCGGGATGCATGTCGCAAAATAGTTCTAGTGCATTAGGATCATGATGATCTCCTGCTTCTATTTCTGATTGATGATGCTGCATGTACTCTTGGAGTTCATGTAGTTCCTCTTTATAATGTCTGCGTGCTGCAGGATTAGTTTGAGGATCATCGACAATCTGCTTGTCCTTTTCGATGTGTTCTTCTATTGTATGCATAATCCGTACCTTATATAGTACACTATTATTTATGCAAATTATAGCACAAAAACTAGGTATTTGGCACGGAATCTCGACATAATATCAATTGTGTCTGCATTCCCTCTTTATTATAACTGTGTTTTAGTCCTTTTATTAGATATTTACCACTATATCTCTCATCTCCTTCGACTGTATTAGTACCCTCGGTCTGTTTAGATGAAGGTATAACACATGTGATAACTCCTCCTGCGTACAATGCAGTATTACCTGGCACAGTGATAGTTAATGATAATGTATTCAGTAATGACACTCTAGCAGACGCATAATTCATAACTGCGAGTATGTCTTCTGGTGCATTATCAGCACCATTATTAGTTTGTCCAGCTGTCTGTTGTGTATATTTTGGAAGAACTTTAACCTTTATCCTAGTAGGATGATCGTTTTCATATGTTGTAATCTTTTTCTTATCATATGGAAATCCCTCCTCTAAGGTAGATGCCATCTGAAAAACTTTACCAAAGAAAGTAATAGCTGGTGGTAACTTGGTTCCTCCTGGTTTTGTCTGATTCTCTGCAGTATTGATTTGGGGATTAGTATTCTTCCAGTTTAGAAGATTGGCATTAACATCCATACTGAATGAACGATTTGCCTCTCCACCTGAGTTAAAGAAATTAATCTGTGTCTGTGCATTTGCTAGGTAATCTGAGAACTCCCCTGCATTAACTGCAGTAACAGCATCCCCAACAATCTCTGTAGTATTATTGTATATCTCACTTAATCTATCAAACAAACCACTGCTAGTAGCAGATGTATTAGGTACAGCACTCTCAGAAAGAGCAGGAACTACAAGACCATAACTAATACTCTTATATAATCCTGATCTCATTTTATCCAAATGATTCATTCTTTCTGGATACACAATACTCTCAATACGATAAGCACTATCACCTGCAGTTTTACCATCTATGTTAGCCTGGTAATAAGTATAGGTCTCTATACTATCCTGTTCACAGAGTTTATCAATACTATGGAAATTAAATCCAAACCTATTCTCATAGAAGAAAAACCCTGACTGAGATATCTTCTTACCACCTGTTCCACCTTTAGGTTCCTTTCTAACTACCTTATCAGTCAAATAACTGATGCAGTCAACAGGTCTCCAATTAGGTGATACAAAATTAATATTACTATGTGGTTCTATTGCTTCATCGTGCTTTATCTTGTAAGGTGCTTTAAGTTTATTAACTATGACATCCTTTACTACTTCTGGTTTCTGAGCATAAGGACCATACCCACCAAATGTTCTGTTTGCTTCGTTTAGATATACTTCTGGTGATGCACAATGGAGTATATACGCTTTCTTTCTTTCCATCTTAGATACTGATCCAATCTTATAGATCTGTAGATCATGATCTATAATTTCTCTTTCTGGATCTCTTGTTCCCCTGTTCTCAGGTTTAACAGCTGCATAGGTCTCAAAGCATAACTTTAACATTTCATCACCAAATAGATTATCACCAAACTGAATAGTATCTAACATAGTGATATCACAACGGATGAATGGTGAATCTATGGTTTCATACCACTGGAATTCAGCAATCATACCTGTAATGTCGTACTTATCATCATTCATAAGAATGTACGCATCATGTAATCTATATTCTTTAGCGGATTGTGTAGTTGACATTTAGAACATCTCAACGGGAGGAGTATTTGATTCTGCCATCATTCCATATCTAGTACGGAAATAATCATTAGCTGGTGGTTCATAATTATTGTCAATGAATATAGGTTTAGCAGGTTTGATGTCAGTTTTATTTTGACCACTACCTAGATTTATGGGTGCAAGATCACCGTTAGTTACATTTACTTCATTTCCTGCTTCTTCTTCCTCTTCCACCATACTATCAACATCTATGAAATCACCTGTATTCATTCCACCTGTATCCTGATGTGGAGTTGGTACTACACCACCCATATCCAAATGAATAGGTTGTTCTGGTCGTGTTAATACACCACCCTGAGATTTTCCTCTTCTATTCCATAGTCTTGCCACCTCTTCTGGAGAAATTCCTGCTTTGATTGCGATATTTCCAGGTGAGTTCTTAGCTTTCTCATATAATCTATATGCTGCTGTACCAGGTATCTCTTTATTAATATCAAATGCTAGGTCTGACTTAAAGTTAGGATTATCTAGAGTCTCCCTCCTAATCCATGCCATTTTCTTAAGAAGTTGATCTTTAACTTCTTTCTCTATTAAGTCGTTAGTTTCTATTTGTTCTACACCTGTATTAAATGCCCACTCACTCATATTGGCAATAGTCTTACCAAAGTTTATCATCTTACCGTCTCTATCCAGTTCCAGTCTGGTATGAGTTCCAAAGAACTCAGGATCACTATCAATCAATTCATTATGTTGTTTCATAAACTGTAGTAATGAAGGACCAGCAGCTTCTACTAATTCTTCTGTAGTCATATTACCCATCTCAGGTGTAGGACCACCTGCTGCCATACCCTTAATCAGTCCACCACTACTAAAACTTGGTATAGAATACCCTTTATCTGCTGCTTCTTTCTGTCTTCTACCTGTCAGACCTGCATTTCCTCTTGTTGCAGGGGTGTCATATGGTACTACAAATGCACCACCACTCTTCTTTCTTGCAACATATTCTGTACCATGACCTATAAATGAGGTACTCTTTCCACCATCTAGTGATACAGGATACCCTGCTTGAGGACCAGATATCCAACCACCTGCTGCCATCTGGGGTAAAGCAACTTCACCACCAATCGCTTTCTGATTCTGATTGGTTTTATTCATCATTTTGATGAAGCTTTCTCTACTCTCTTTTAGTGCTTCCTCAAAACCATCATCACCTTCCCCTAATTCTACACCCTCTTTTGTTTGTATCCTTGTATTCGAAGCATCATAATTTGCTCTCCATTCATCATAACTTTGTGGTTTATTTTCTTTTTGTTCATTGTTTTTATTATTTTTCTGCTCTTCTTTCTGCTCCTCTTCTTGCTCCTCTTCTTCATCCTTCGTCATTACCTTCTTTAATCCCCATGCTGCAAGCAATCCTGCACCAATCATCAAAGCAGCTCTGGGTCTCATCATAATGAATCCCAATATACCCTTAAAGACACCCATCAGTCCTTTAAGCATTCCACCTACTAATTTAAAGAGTTTACCACCTTTAAACAATGACATCACTGCTTTTAGACCAAACTTAGCCATCTTAGCAGGTGCAAAAAAGATTGCTGCTGCAGTGAGGAACTTAATAATTCCAAATATACCCTTAAAACTTACGGGATTTGATATGAAATCTACAAGACCACCAAGTCCGAAATCAACCAGCCATCCAGCCAGTTTAATCAGCCAGTTTCCTATTCTAGCTATACCTGATATCAGTTTCTTTAGCTTCTTCTGGTTCTCAGGATTACCCATCCATTTGAGTAATGTGAAGGTGAGTAACGTCTTAAAGGCATTACCTAGGAATTTTGCTATACCTGAAAAGAATCCAAATGCATTAGTAACAGCAGTACCAACTACCTCTCCTGCAGTATAAGCGAGTCCTCCTCCTTTTTTCTTCCCTTTTCCTTCCTGCTTATTTTCTGCAGCTAAATCATCTTCTAGATCTTTTTGTCTTTCTAAATCCTCTGCTTGATCTTTTCTTTGTGTAACTAATTTTTCTACTCCTGCTTCTCTTTGATCTGCTAATTCCTGTTGTTGCTGTATCTGCATCTGCATACTATCAGCAAATGTAGAATTCATCTTCTCCACAATAACCGCAATACTATTAGTAGTCGCACCTATACTATTGGTTGCTTTTATCATTGAGGTCATACCCTCTTCAGCACCAGTGACTGTCTTACCACCAACTTGTATAGTAAGTCCACCCTTTATCTTGGGTGGTGTAACCATTTTGTATAGTCTTGCTTTTGCCATACTACTTCATCTTATCGGATAACATCATTGGAGACTGACCGTATACAACCTCTGGAGCAGGTGCAGATACTGACTGACCAGGAGTGAATATCTGTTGCCTTGCAACAATTATATTGGTTACAGTCCTTTTCTTAGGCTTTCTCTTAATAGATTTACCTATCTTACTAAGTATTCCACCAAGTTTACCTCTAGTATTTATGGCAAAATCTTCTATTTTCTCACCCATAGGTGAATCTAATAACTGCTGTATCCTTTTATTCTGTTCTATCCATGGAACTGTTCCTCCCCTAGAGAAATCATACATACTATCTTCATTATTCATGGATAAATCTTCTGAATTTTGTGATAGATTCTCTTCTACTTCTGCGTTACGAGCAGGTGCTTTAACACGACCACTCTCAAGAATATAGTTATTAGGATTTTCTAAAACTAAATCTATATCACCCTCATATGCAGGGTTACCATCCCAATCATTATTTGATAAACCTGCACCAATACGAGCTCTATAAAGAGCATTAGATATACGATGACGTTCTCCAGACTGGAGTTCTGTCATTATTGCAGGTTCATTTCTTCGGATTGTTGTTGTTGTAATTTTAGGAGTGTCGTCCGTTACCTCTTCTTTCTCTTCTTCTTCACCACCACCACCGAAAGGATCTCTTACAAGCATCCTACCATCATTCATTATAGGATCTTTTATCTTTGATAATCCAGTCTTAGCTAACCCTTGTAGTAATTTACTTGATATAAAATCTCCAACCATTGCACCTGCCATACCAGTGATGAAACCAGGTGCACCACCGAACGGAGCACCAATCGCAAAACCTGCAGTATATCCCACAAGTCCACCTATTGCATTTACAATAGCGTTGATAGGAGATTCCTGAAATACAGTATAGTCAAGAAGACCCATAACAGCAGCAATAACTGCATCAACACCACCAATCTTTGCTGCTTTAGCTGCTTTAAGTCCTTCTCTTAGTTTTAAAATGTTTTTATTATTCTTCGCACCCTTTAATAATCCTTTTATTGCTTTTCCTGCTTTCTTGGGATCTTTAACCATCCCCATAATCTTTGCTATTGTCTTATTCTTCTTAACGAGATCATCCATTGACCCCTTAAGCATATTCTTAACTTTTTCTGCTAATAATTTAGGATTCTTAGCAAGTTCTACAATATCACCAATCTTCTTAGCCCAAGTAGCAGCTTTCTCTTTTATACCAGCTACTATGCCATTTATTCTCTTACTAAATGATTTACCAAAGTCATCTGCCCATTGACCAAATTTTTGACCTTGTTTTCCAGCCCACTCTACACCCTCCGATACCAAGTTTTTAGTTTGATTAATCTTCTTACCCGCAAAGTCTTTTAGTCTACCAAACAATCCCTTACCAGTTTGTCCTGCTTGTCCCAGACGATTTTTGATACCTTTCCAAAGACCTTTACCCTTTTTCCAAAGATCTTTACCAGTTTTTAGTGCATTCTTTCCAAATTTTTTGACATTCTGTATCGTTCTACCTGCCTTTACCTGTAGTTTCCTACGCATGGTACGAACACGGTCACCAATATTCTTAAACCTTCTTGTCTTAGGTTTAGGTGGTTTTGGTGGTTTATCTGGCATCTCCCCTTTAGTTAATGCCTTACCGATGTTTTTCATCGCTTTGACATCACTTAAAAGTTTCCATGGCATCATCATCCTAGATGCTAACCAGAAACTTGCCATTCCACCTATGATCTTAAAGACCCCAAACATTGCTTCGAATGCTTTCTCAAAGTTAGTTTGACCTGGATCTTTATCTCCGAATATATTACCAATACCCGTCAGGATATTATCCATACCCCAACTGACTAACTTAAAGACCATCTTACCCAATGCTCCAAAGAACTTGAGTAATGTTTTTATACTTCCAGTCGCTTTCTCATCTCCGAGAAACTTAAAGAACTTATATGCAACAAATCCCTGTAATAGACTTCCTAAGAAACCTGCTATTGGTGCAAATGGTTTTAAAAACTCCTCCATCCAAGATAATTTCCTCTTAGGAGTCTTTTCCGCTTTCTTTATACCTTCTTCATTTGCTTCATCCTCATCTATCTCTTGTGCTTCTTCTGCTGCTAAATCTTCTTCTAGATTTGCTTCTTTCTTCTTTTTCTTTGCAGTAGCAGTCCTCATGTCGAGTTTCTTATCGACCTCTTCATCCTGCTCTTTCGTTCTTTTTAAGAAATTATCAGAGAGAAACTCTTTCTGAAACTCCATCATATTAACGATATTTGCCAAGTTCTGACCAATACCAGTTAATGTACCGCCAAGTCTATTGTAAGCTACAGTCTGAGCACTAATCTGCTTCCCAAAGGGAGTAGTTCCTCTTTTGGGATTAATTGAGATAAACTTTCTTACTGTTGCGGTTGCCATTAGAGACTTACTCTGTTCTTATTCTGTGATTGTTTTCTTTGCTGCTCAACCTCATTAATATGTGCAATTAGAAGGTTGACATAAATGTCTCTCTCCCAAGGCATCATATTTTCCAATTCAGTAAGACTATATTTGTGATGTTGCATCAATGCGAAATTAGTCTTGTACATGTTCTCAAGACTATCGTGCATCAATGCTACCCGAAAAAACTTGCAAGTCCCTCCAGTTTTAGCTCACTCTTTTTCTTAGTCTTAGGATTAAATACGGTAATCGTATGCTCAAGTTTAGGCATAGTCTCAAAGAAATCTTGGATCTTAGCAAATTGATCCTGATTCATATCACCAATGAAATCATGTGCTTCTTTCGCTGTGAAAGAGTCATAGATCTCTTCTCCCTGATATACTTTGTCAATACATGATGCAGATAAGTCAAAAACGTCTTCCATAGTAGGGTCGTTCTTCATATTACGATCAATAAACGCATTTAGAGACGGATATTTCATCTCAATCTTAATATCATCATCTATAGTAAGGATTCTTTTATGTTCCTTCGGTACTTGTACCTCAATTTCTTCCAAGTCGAGTTTGATATCAACCTGTGTCTTTTTATCATCAGGGCATGTTACTTTAAATTCACTTGATTCACCGACTGCTTTAGCACGGATTCTCAAAAACAAATACTCAATCTCAAAGGTAGGCAGTTTATTGATATCTTTCACATTGGTACATGCTTTAAGGATAGTCTTAACTGCTTTTGCCATTTCTTTCTCATCTTGAGTTTCCATTGCTATGTAAAGCAATTTCTCCTCTTTCACAAGAAATGGTCTATAACTGACTTTTGTACCAGTAACAGGTAGTACGCAGTCATAGTCAGGCACTGCAAGTTTTGGTAAAGGCATAATTTAATATATTACGATATTTTTATTTAGACACCATATTTGGCGAACTCTCCACCAGAAGGGATGGTGCTCGCAGTTACGTTCCTAGGATTAGAAGTGGTCTTAAGTCCATCAACGTTAACTGTGTCAAATCTATATCTTTCCATCTGAAACTGAATATTCAGTTCTAGGAGAGACCTAGCGTCATTATTTAGTGTCATTGTGCCTATGTTCTTTGGGAATACCCCAAAGCACTTATAGACAGCAGTCGCTTGATTCATTCTAAACCTGTAATCTACCCTATCGCTTCCTTCACCTTCTTGTTTGTTTAACCATGTATTAGATCCACTCTCCCACTTAACTATTTGCAACTGTGTTACATATTGATCGTAAAATCCTACTGTATTGTCTGCATCAGAAGCACAGTTGTGCATCCATTGCTCAAAAAATGCTCTATGTTGGTTATCTTTAGTTACCAAAAAGGTAATATCCAAATCAGTTGGTGACTGCCCACTAGCATAACTACGGTTCATTCCATGCACATGAACTTCTGTAGTTGCTACATTTCTCGATGGAACAGTAACACTGGTTGCAAATAAACTAATATTCTTTCTTATATTTCTACCATTAGCATCCGAATCCAACCATGCTGTAGATGGTAATGCGACTGCACCAGGTTGCAGAACTATAGGTATACTCATGACAATCTCAAACAGGTTATTGCGTGAGGGTTCCAAATGACCCATTGCAATGGCTTCCTGAAATGTCTGAAAATAATTCGGACTATAGTCCAGATCATCAACAACTGTAGCGACTTCTTCCATTAAACTCTACTCCATATGTGACTGCTAGGAATATCCATCCACATTCCACCTCGCTTAATCCAGAATTTTTCTAGTGGCAAGGGGTTCCAATTAACAAATTCATCCCTAGGTATAACTTTTGGGTTAGATACACTTGACATAAAGTATTTATGATGGCACTGCATAGGATATTGATATCCACCAGTTGCCCATGCTTTTCCTACTGATCTTCTGAAGTTAGGTCTTAAGTAATGTAGATTACCACCTGTGAATTGTCCCTTTTTGTTATCTCTCTCTATTACCTGTACCATAGGATATTGGTCATACCATGGTAATGGTGGTGATGGTGTTTGTGGACTGTATGAGAAAAATATGATGTCACCAGTCTTAAAACCACCATCATAGTCCTGTAACCCATAAAGTAGCTGTGAACGGTACCAATCTCTACTCTTTGGTTGACCGCCCGCTAAATCCTTTACGTCGTTAAAAATACTCATACCTTGAGTTCGTGTTCTGTTAATATCAAGAAAGTCATTCTACGATCCTTACAATATTCACCTGCAGCCTTCCATTTAGCGTTATTTACTGCAAAAGTCTTTACTTCAGATAAATAGGATCTAGTTACCTTAACCCTCTTACTGCGTTTCGGTTGCTGAGTTTGTGCATAAGGTTTAATTTCGATAATGCTCTTTGCGAGCTTTCCTGTCTTGGTTCTTGCCTTAACGTAAAAATCGGGAAAATAACGGTGAATACGATTATCCACGGGACTACGATAAGGAATAATAATTTCTTCACTTCCCCACTCCAAAATGTTTTCATTCTTGTCACAGTATAGCATAAACTTCTTTTCCCACAAAGACCTATAAATAATATTAGTAGGATCCCCTTTATACTTTTTATAATTAATTGGTTTAAATTTTCCAGAATAAGACATGGCTACAGCTCGATATATGTACCCAATGGTTCCACCCAGAGGACCTCTGAACAATGATGAAGACATCAGTGCAGGGAGACAGTGGCCAGCTAAACATATAGATTATCTAAAATTAACTATATACGACCCTGAGAAGGGTGGTAACCCATACACATACATTGGTAATAGTTCGGGTTCTATAGTAGAAGGGAATAGTACCTTTGGTCAGTTTGGTGGTGGATCAGCAAGTGAAGATGCTATTCATGGAAGTATTTATCTACATATGCCCCATCAATTAAATGAGAATTATCAAGTAAGATATAATAAAGCAACTTTAGGACCATTCGGTGATGCTCTAACTCAAACTATTGATGCAGTAGGCGGTGGTGGTAGTAATTTAGATTCTATTACAAAATCATTACAAGGTGGTGCTAACGCTGCTGCACCTCAAGCAATATTTAATGCTATCGGTGGTTCATTTAATAATCTAAACCAAGCACTTGGTACAGACGGAAATGTTAGTAGAGACCAGTTAACAGGGTTAACTAAACAAAGAGTTTTTAACCCATACGAAGAAACAGTATTTGAGGGAACTAACTACCGTAGTCATAGTTTTGATTTTGACATGGTACCAAGAAACCCACAAGAAGTTAAACAAATACAATATATAATTACAATGTTAAGAGATTCCATGCTACCTGGTATGGACGGTACTACTAACTCATGGTTAACTATTCCTAGATTCTTTAAAGCATCTATGGTTAGATACAGTCCACCTGTATCAGGAGGTAATATTATTGATGGTGAAGAAAGTCTTAAAGAACCTGCAATGTTATCATATATTATGCAATTCCCTGTAAAAATGGTTCTCACAGGAATGGAAGTAAATCTAACTCCTATGGGTTCACATACAAGTTTGAGAGATATGACTATAACAAATCAGGACTCAGGTCCTGCTGCATATAAGATGAGTTTAAACTTTGATGAAACTGCATTCATCACAAGAAATCTACTTGCAGGTGGTACTGGTTACAAATCAGACTGGGATGGAGTTGGTGAAAACTCTGGGGTGATGGATAACTTAATAACTCAATATAATACAGATAATCCTGATAACACAGACGCTACTGAAGGTAACGAATAATGGCATACTTTAGATCCCTACCTAACGTAAAAGTTAGAATAAAAAGCACTAGAAGTAATAATGTAGAACCATACGTTGTTGCTAAAAATATCTTTAGAAGAATTAAACTTGTAGATAGTATACAAGGTAATGTATTGGGATTTGAGCAATTTACCATTGGTAATGACGTAAAACCCTACCAAGTTGCTCAAAGTGTATATGGTAATTCTCAATATGACTGGATTATCATGTTATGCAATAATATAACAAATTGCTATAAAGAGTGGCCAATGTCAGAACATGAGTTATACACATATGTCGAAAAGAAGTATAATGGTGGTGTAACCATGGTTCACCATTTTGAGACAAATGAGGTAAAAACCGATAAAGGTGAAGTTATCCTCCAAAAGGGAATACAGGTAAATGGCGAATTTCGCTATTATAACTCAGATGGCACTATAGTACCAAATATCACATATCCTGTTTCTAACTTCGAATACGAAAGAACCGAAAATGAGAAAAAAGCGAATATTTGGTTATTACGCAAAGGATACGTTGCTGACTTTGTTACAGAATATCGCAATTTAGTCAAATATGCTCCAAATGACGAAGTTGGCGATGATGACATTAAGATGACATGGAAAGCAGTAGAAGAAATCTTTAATACATCAAAAGACACATATACTACTCGTTACGGTGCAATACCAACTATCAGTTTTGCATCTTCACAAGAATTGGTCAATAGAACCGTTACTGTCGAAACTACAGAATCTGGTGCACAGGTCAGAACAGTAGATACTACAAATACTGGTCAGACCAGTAGTGGAGTTACACCAGGTACTACTGATTCATCATCAACTCAATCAGGTAGTTCGTATTAAGTATTAATACTTATAGCGACCCTACAGACAAAAAAATACCCCGAATTTTTTATCGGGGTTTTTTAGTTTCTAAAGGCGAATTATATATCACCCTCCGTCTATATCACATCCAATGGTAGCACCAGTCACCACACCGAGTGGTATTGCCCACCATCTTCCGTCTCCTCTTGATAATGCTGCACCTGCTGCACCACCTAAGATACCACCTGCAATCTTACCATCAGAACAATCATTGTTATCATACTCTATGGTTGTCCGTCTTCTGAATCCTTGATTATCACGACATGGTACTTCTACTTTGTCATGCCATGATCTAATATATCCTGGTCTTTTTGCTGTGCCAGGAGTATACTCTTCTCGGTATTCCTGACGATAACATTTCCTGTCTATACTGTGTCCAGTACTGGAGTCTTGGGGTGAGTTATCTGCTCTTCTCCACCATTTATAATTATTCTGGTGTTGGTATGTTGGTGCATTTGTATCCCAATGTCTAGGTTCCATATAGGAACCTGCTGACACTGGACTAGCAAACAATAGACCTGCTAGTAGTAGTTTCATTAGTCCTCCTCTGCTAATCGAGAGAAATATGCGAGGTCTGGATCCTCGTCTGTCTTTAATGATTCTACCGCACTTCCGAACCCTCTGCTAGGAGTAGGGGTCTCTTCTTTAACTGTCACAGGAAGTTCTAATTCTTCCTCTTCCTCACGAGATACTACTCTCGCTTTTCCTTTACCAAGAACAAGGTTGAGACGCTTCTCAAGATCCTCGTAAGACTTAAAGTTCTTAGGACTTGTGAATTCTACCAAAGAATATTCTTGGTTGTAAATCTCTTCCAGTTTAGCATCATCATAATCACCTAGTGTTGATGGTGATGCGAACTCAGAACGATCATAGTTCCAGTATCCATCTTGCTTAACTATCTTTAATTTAAAGTCAGCACCCTTCCAGAAATCGAATGGGTTGATGGGTTCTTCATCCTCAAACTGAGGTTTCATTGCTTCTACCAACTTGTCATGGATCTTCTTACCATACTTGTATAAAAAGACACGACCTTCATTCTCTGGGTGTAGTGGGTCTTTGACTACTAAGATGTTACTGAAGTAAGAGAGTTTTCTCTTCTGCTTTCTTGCTACATCTTTATCAGAATCAATACCACTGTTCCATAGTACACGGTTTAGTTCACCGACAGGATCATTTTGACCTAGTGTAGTCAAACTGTTCTCGATGTACCAACCACCAGTTCCTTGGAATGCATGACTCCAGACCTGTGCCCATGGTAACTCCTCTCCTGTAGGTGCAGGAAGGAATCTTATTACAGCGTAACCGTTACCTGCTTTATCGACTTCTGGTTTCCAGAGTCTATCATCAGGACCGTTACCGCCTCCTTTGCTGCTAAGTTTCTCTAGCTCCTTAGTTAGTTTTGCAACTGAACCTGAGGATTTCTTAAGCGATGCAAATGACATTTGTATTCTCCGTATGTTTGTATTTGGCTTGTTTGTACTTTGTTATCGTACCTTATTATTTAGGCTTTGTCAAGTAGTCCCTGTCTCCATGTCAGCAGTTTCTGTTCCATGGCATCCAAGACTGCCATTAGGTTTTGACCACCTGAGTACACGCTACTACAGGCATCAATTTTCTCCTTGATTGCTTTGATATCATTGTCTTCTCCCTCTGCTTCCAACTCAACGTGCTGCTGCATTAGATTGAGTCTAGCATAAAATACTTTCTGTTTAGCTATGAGTTCTAGTGTCTTCTCAATGTGTTCTAACTGTCCGTTTTCATCTAGTGTCTGAAAATTCTGTGACATCCTTAACAAATCAGTATAAGTCTGCTGAAGATCATCTAACTCTTCTGCAATTACTTCTGACTTAAAGAACTCCTCTGCTGAATTTGTCATAGTGGTAACACCCCTCTACTTGTTCTCTTTATACAATTAAGTTGTTGTGCATTAGCTGAAATCTTATCCTTTAGAGGTTTAGATATGAGTTTCTTTACTACCTCAACCTCAATATCATAATCATCACACACAGTTGCTACTGCTTCTATGTAGTTAATCAAACCGTTACTCTCTTGTACGGTGTGCTCAACCAAAGTACTAAACTTTGCTTGTGTCATAAAGTTTTCTTCTAATTCTTTCACGCTCCGACCTCCTCTTTCACCCAGTCGGTAAGCATACCCATCTTAAACTCTGTGATCCATTCACATAGTGTATCAATGTAAGGTGCCTTGTCGTAACGTTGTTCTACCTGTGTCTGTCCATCTTCTGCTACAGATAGAGTGACAAGTTTATCAACCTCAACACCAGTTCTTTCCCAATACATGTAAGCATATGCTGCTTCCTGTACGAAATACTTTTCCAACCACTCTACTTTCTTAATAGAATTGGTTGTTTTAAAATCTATTATAGCAAGTTCGTTATCAAATTCAGCGATACAATCAACACGACCAGCCACACCAAGGTCATCAGAATATAAAGGGGCTTCCAACAAATGAATATTGTCAATCCGATCAAGCACCTCACGAGAAGACCCGAAAAGGAACTGGGGAAGACCTTCGCTTTCTTTAATTTTCTCAGCTTCATTGTTTAGATAATACTCCACTATACTATGGTACTGTGTACCTCGCCATGCAGATTGTCTTCTGATCTTCTCTGCCTTAAGATATCCAATCCTTTGTTCCCACTTTTTGATACCATCTATAGATTGTTTACCAACCACAGTAGTAACAGAAGGATACCACTTACCTGATGGTGCCTTATAGAACCTTTGACCCTCAACGTTTTGGGTTTTTAATTCTACTAGATCACTAGCAGCACCCACATGATTAAATGTTTTCATTAAACAAGTCCTGATTGGATTTTACTGACGAGATATTCTCTGACTAAACCGCTTCTAACGATGTCTTCTATACCAAACTCTATTATATCAAATGATGGCATAGTTTGCAAGATCTTCATGAAATCTAGCACACCAGTCTTCTCATGAGTTTTAATTAAGTCAGACTGGGAGTAGTCTCCAGAGAATATAATCTTACAATCCTGACCGACACGAGTGACAATAGAATCTAATTCATGGAAGTTAAGATTGGAGAACTCATCAACAATTATAATGCACCTATCAAATGTAGTACCTCTAATGAATGATGTAGACCAGAAAGAAATAGTTGCTTGAGTCCTTAGGTTATCATAAAGCATCTCGAAAGATGATTCATCAGGCATCTCAAACATGTACTTCACCATGTTCTTGTATGGTATCTGATACAGGTTACTCTTATCCTCATGATCACCTGGTAAGAAACCAATCTCTCTAGTAGGTACGAGTGATCGAACCATATAGATCTTCTCGTAAGGAGAATTTAGATCTAGTATTTGTTCGAGTGCAAGGTATAAACTAATGAATGTCTTACCTGTACCTGCAGCACCATGTAGTACAAGGTTTTTACCTGACTTGTAAGACTCAAAGACCTTCTTCTGATTGTCCGTTAAAGGCTCAATCGTCTTGAGGTGGTCAATGTTAATAGGTTTTGCTCTTCTGATTTGCTTCGATGACATGGCCGCTATCGGAGTACCACCGTTCTTTCTTTTCCTTGGCATTAAGTATACTGGGATAGGTTTGCTTTGGGGTGTGCGTTCTGTATTTTAGACATCACATCCTTAAATCCATCAGATTGTTTTGGTTTGCCATAGATGGCAGACGTACCTTGGTTGCCAAAGTATCTTTCTAATTCTGGGTGCTCCTCTTTATATTTATCCAGAGCAGTCATAGACATGGATACTTCTATGATCTCACCAGTTTCTTTGTTTCTAAAATCGTAGTTGGGCATTAGTCTATCCTCAGACATGGTTGTAGGTCATTCCAATCATCATCAGTATCATATCTACAGTCACAGTCGTCTACTGTAGGACACCATCCCATTGCTTTAGATACTGTGGGGAAGTTACAGATGAAGTGGTCACGACATAGGTTTGCTACGTCCATGTGCTCCTTCTGTGTACCGTTGGCAGTGCGTAATGTTATATAGTGCATCCAAGAACGTGCACTTCCTGTCATGTATATTCTAGTAGGTGTTGCTAGTGGGAGAACCATTCTCGCACATTCCTTCGCAATCCCCTCACGAATAAGTTCGCTGTATAAATCAATTCCTTCAGCGAAGTACTGCGAGATCCTCCCCTGTAAGAACGCAACTTGTTTTTCATCTAGGTCATCAATAGAATTTTGTCTGTTCTTTTCATCCTGTCTCCTCAAGTCTGGAACTTCTATGTTACTACCAAGTAGTTCGGTATTAGCATAGCGTTGTGAGAACTCTTGGAAAGTAAATGATCTATGTCTGAGAATTTGTGCACCAATAGCACGAGAAGTATTAATCTCTAGTGTCATGTGTGCTTGCTCAAAGATAGACCAATGTCCATGCTTAATACAATACTCCAACAACTTCTCAACCTTAGGGTTGTCTTGGTTGTTGGGGTTAGATACTCTTGCGATGTATCCTATAGTTTTTTCAGCGTCAGGAGTGACGGAAACGAAACAGACTTTACTCATCTAAGAATTTTAAATAAACAATACAGTGCTAAAGAATAAACATATCCTATAGGTGGTAGTCCAAACAATGCAGGAATACATATGTTCCATGCTCCCCATACTATAAAGGGTGCGAATATTAAACCGAGAGTATTATCAACAAACTTGGAACCTAGTTCCTGATATACTTTGTCATCCTCTGTACCATCTTTAAACCCTTGTTTAAATTGATAGAAAGGACTCTTCACTTCTTCTTCCTTATTTTCTTCTTGCTGTCTGTTGCTGCTAGATCTTGCATAGATCTCCATTGCCTTACGGGAACTCTCCCATCCGCTTGGTGCCATCCTTTTAATCCCTCCTTGTATAGATCCCAATAGTGATCAAAGATACCTACGGTACCATTATGACCTGCTATTACAATATCGTGTTTAGTTTCCTTGTCCTTTACATACTCAACGACGTAAGCACTGACAGGTAATTCTTTGTTGTTGTCTTTTTCTAAGTTGCAATCTTGCACTAAGACCTTCATGACCTACCGCCCCAGACTATCTCTGGAAATGCTTCTTTCACACATGCTTGTGTGATCTTGTATCTTTTATGTAAATTCTTATTCACTGCTTTGATTACGACCTCTGCTTCATCTTGATGCAGACCTTCTAACAGTTGGATAAACATAGTCTCTCTCTTGATAGGAGTGAGTTTAGATCCACCCCTAAAGAAATGGAATAGTATCCTTGCTTCATGTTCTAGTTTAGAATGCTCAGTACCTGCAGGTGCTTCGTTCTTACGGTAAGGTACGTCCTCACCTAATGGAACTACTGGTACTACTGATTCATCAAAATTAATAATGAACATAGAGACCAGAGCATCGCTCTTGTTCGTACGAAGGATGTTAACCTTCTCCGCTTTAGTCTTAGCATTATGTGCTTTCTGAAGCACCTCAGATAATAAAAGTTTCATAACTTAATCTTCTTCGTCATCTATTGTATCAGATACATCGGTAAAACGCAAGTATAGTATCTCATCGGGAGATGCTAGTTCGCCATCTGCATCGTACATCTCAGGATGTATGACCTCAGCAGCGTAGTCTGCTTTCTCTTCCCATGTATCAAAAACATGCTTTAGGTTCCATGATACCACAAATCCGAGTAAAAAGGAACCTATTGTTAGGAAGAACGCAAGATAGTAAAAAGAAATCTGATCCATGGTGGTTCCTCCAATTATGTCTGTCATTATTTAGTAGGTTTCTTTTTGTTCTTTGCTCCCTTAGGTCTGCCTGGTTTTCTGGTCTCATGGTATGACAATGCTTCATCCCTTACCTTCATTAGGTACTTGAGAACTTTCCTAGCATTTGCCTTTGTAACATGACCATATGCTTCCTTTAACATCTTATCACCATGAAGATAACCGTCTAGTTCTTCTATGGTTGACTTGATCTCACCGAAAGGAGAGGACTCTAACAACTCAGTAGTTTGCCTACGAGTATACTCATGTCCCTTAAGGTAACTATCCATACTAAAAAGAAACTTACCCTCTAACATTGCTGTGTCTAATGCTTTATCAAGCAATGAGTAAAGCATTTCATTAGCGGGGTCATAGTTTTTCATGTCAAATTAGTTTAGTTTCTCTCAGATATCTAACTGTTTCAGTACAACCACCCATCTTCTGACCGTTGATCACGATCTGAGGAAAGGTAGCACCTGATCCAAATTCTTGTTTAAATTGTTCTCTGGTGTACTGAACGTTAAGTTGGTACTCTGTGAATCCCCAACCGTTCATATTATACACCTCTTTTATTTTTGTGCAATAGGGGCATCCAGGTCTTGTATATATTACTGTGCCACCAGGTGATTTGCTCATAGTTCTTAAAGGAAATAAAAAAGGGGTGTTCTTAGACACCCCTATTTAGTTTGTTATATTCTAACTGTTTTAGAATGTGAACTTAGTTCCGATCTTACCAGAGAAGTCGATGTCGCTATCGTTAGATACACCGTAGATCTCACCATAAAGACCAACCTTTTCAGTGATCTGCTTAGATCCACCAAGGTAACCTGCTAACTCAACGTCACCGAAGTCATCAGTTGACTCAGTGTGAGATACAGTAGGTCCTACAGATGCATACCAACCGAGTCCACCAGGAGTTTCTCCTTCGTAACCGATTTGTGCTTCTAAAGCACCAGATGTGTATGATCCATCAGGATAAGAACCATTTGCCTCTAGGTTCACATAAGGACCAGCAAAAGCTGCACCAGATACGAGTAGAGGAGTTGCTGCAACTGCAGCGATTGTTGATTTGATATTCATGTTTATTGTAGAGTGTCTCGCAAGGCATTAAAAAAACCTGCGGATGTTATTGCCCCTCGACATGGGGTTTTTCTTACATCTACGCAGGGTTACGATCTTTCGAGTCCTGTGAAGTTATGTAAAGTTATTTATACAACTGGCACACTAAGACATGTGACAGTTGTAACAATATCAAGATAATAGCACATGGTTAAGAGGATGTCAAGCGATCAATCAAAAATTGTCTGTGGACTCTCCGTTTCGCTTGCTTTGATACGTTAAAAGCAATGGTGATCCTTTCTTTGTCTGAGGTTTGCTCCTCAACCATGTGTTCAGTATCTGATGGGAAGAAAACCATCGTCCCTTCTTTACCTGCATACTCTACACCACTTTCGGTAAAAATGGTAGGGTGTTCATGATTCTTAACATAAATTACCCCTGAGATAGCAGCACTATGGATGTGTGGTGGATTGTAGTCTCCTTTGTATGCAAAGTTTGTCCACACATCATAAGCATCGAAGTGTCCAGTATATCTGCGTACCATATAGTCACGATGATATCCACCGAACTGTGCAGCAACCAACCTTAGGATCAATGCCAACCAGTATGAATTGTCTATCAACTGAACTGGTACTGCACATTGATAGTTGTTACCACGTTCACCCTCGTTACTGAACCCTGCATTCTCATGTTGCTTGAGTGCTGCTAGAGGATGTTCTTTTATTTTCCTACATGCTTCTGCCATCAACCAAACCTCCCCTACTATAGCAGGAGGTAACGTGACCACGAAAATCTCAGGTCCTATGGTTTCTACATTGATGTCACAGTTCATTTCTTAGAAAAGATACCTAATCTTATAAGAACGTACATAATAATCACTGTCCAGAATAATGTGTACCACATACTAACTCTTCCTTAAATTGTCTCTAAATTTTTGTGCTTGTTCTTGAGACACCAAGTCCTTCTCAAACTCTGCTATCTCTTCATCGGTAGAGATCTGTTCAGTAGGTAGAACAGGTGGTTTCATATCTATTCTATCTAACTCTGCAAAAGCACCACGATAGTACTTCTTGATACGTTTAAGCATCTTCCTACGTCCTGCAGAATCATCAGGGTACTTCTTAAGTACCTTATGTAATGCTGCTAGTTCTCTAGTAGAAGAAAGGAGATCACGGTCTGCCTTAGTCTTCTTCTCTCCAAAACCATCACCCATTAGGTCACCTCATCTATAGTAATTTTAAATTTAATCCTTTCTACTTTGTGTTGACAAAGTACCCAGATGTTTGAGTTCCTATTATGTGACTCCTGATAAAATGCTTCTCTCGGTGTGAAAGTATTATCATCGTCATCATCAGAGGATCTAACTGGAACAACAATCTCATTAGGGAATGAATAACTTGGATCATCCTTAGGAAAATAAGGTGTCTGTCCAGGCATTGCTTGGTATGTACCACCCTTCGGTTGCTCAGGTGGCCATTCTAACTCAAATTGTTGTCCTTGGCAATAGGCAGCACCTGCATTGACCACATCAAATAGTTCTACCACTGCACCCCAGTAGTCTCGGTCACCATCACCACTGTCCTCAGCATATGGCCAGATTGCTATGCGTATCTTACCTGTAGGATCAACATCAGTTGCTGACATGTTAGAACCACTAGCATCTTTACCTAACACATAGTCATGCATAAAACATTGCTTACTATACATTCCACCATAAGCAGATCCAGAAGTACCACCATTCCATGCTCCGATACCTGCTGAATAGAATGCATCGATATCATCAATAGCATCTTGTGCATCACTAGCAGTGGTGACTGCTTCTTGTATGTACCATGATGTCATACCAGATCCAAAGGAATGGTGTGCCCACTTATCTAACTTACCATTAAGGTTACTGGAACCTGATAGTTCGTTAACTGGTTTGACTATCAGTCCTCTACCATGTTCGAACAGTGTATTATAGTAGCAAGCAAGATCATACTGATCTCCCCATGCTCTATAGTGATCAACACGGGTAGAAATAATGTGCCCGTTACGATTTACGATGGTGCCTGGTAAGTTTACTGTGTTCTCATACAATGGGTAAGGGCATGGATCTAATCCCATACATCCACCCTGACTGGTTGGATTACCTGAGAAGTATGCGTCTTTAAACTCAGAGCTCTGACCATCAGATGACTCATAGAGTTGACTGTTCCAATTATTATTTGTATTAACCTGTCCGTTATCCCAGACTGTTACCTTGACTGACCAGTCATTTGTCTGATGATTCCATAACTGTATAGACATCTTCTTAATAGAAGAACCTATAGGACTGTTAGAGTTAACCTCAGTACCTTGGTGACCTACCTCATCACTAGAGATAGCACCCAACTGGAAGGTAACTGGTGTCTCAAACTCCTGTCTAGATGTCTCGAACAGTGCCATAGTCACCTGTATGTTACCAAATGGAGGACCAGTAATAATATCCTCTGCCTTTAGAGTAATAGTATCACCTTCACTTAAAGAGAATGAAGTACCTATATTATATCCTACGTCTGGCCATGTAGCTATCTCATACGTTTCATCTACAACAGAAGTGGATCCATTCTTCTTCAGTGTAAACCTGAAGGTCATACAGTCAGTGTCTGTGTTAGTAATGATAGAACCAAATGCTTTGAGTTGGAAAGTACCTGACCTAAGTGCCTTGATAGTCTGAGTTCTATTGATCTCTATAACATATCCACCAGAGCATGTACCACAATCAATGTTTACACCAGTAGCACCATAGGTAGGATTAGCTGAACCACATTGAGATCTAGTCAGTGCGACATCCATAAACTCACCATCGAATGTTGCAGTAGAACACTCATCCTTAGTCTTGATAGGTATAGTAGTTCTTGGTGGTGCTTCACCTTCATAGAGGTAACACTGCACTCCTTCGTATGTGTATGCAGAACCTGGTGCTAATACTTCATAGTGTACTTTAAAATCTGTGTAATCATCATCACCATTAAGAAGATCCTCCCACCACTGCCAGTTGTCACCAACCCATCGTGTCTTAGTTCTATTATCAGGATTCATGTATGGATCTGAGAAGAATACCCAATCACTCTGTGCACTACCACCAGATCTCTTCCATCCAGAACCAGATACAGTAAACGTAGGACTATCATTGTCACTCACACCATAATTGTTACCATTAGGTATGAGATAGAATCCCATCTGTTTGTTTGGATATTGTTTCAGAACAGTCAGTGGTATCTCAAACTGTCCGTAAGCATTATTCACATTAACATTAGCCTTGATAGTCTTAGTCCAGTATATTTCAGTGGCATTTTCATTAGCAATGTACACACCCCATGAGTTTTGATACGCTGCACTAGGTTTGACCATCTTATAACTGACGATCCATGATGTCTTAGGGTTGTTAGGTAATCTATAAGTTAATCTCTGACCATACACAGGTGGTTGCTCAATATCCATCTGCTGCAATGAATACATGTGATCATTCAGTGTTGGAACTGAACTAGGAGCATAGTATCTGTGCAATGCCCTAATAGATTCTCTTTCTCCTACATATGGAATCGCATCCTCTTTATTTCTGAAAACATATCCAAGTATCTCTCCTTGACTCATACCTTGTGCGTTCATGGTTGCACGTTCACCTGCACCAGTAGTATCAGGTGAACCTGGATTGGTAGTCAGGAATGTATCAACGTTGGTTGCTGAGTAGAATCTATACAAAGGTATAGACCCTCTTGCTTTTCTATCCAAGATATAGAAAGAAGGATCAGCATTAACTAGACTATACCCTGCAGGTGCTATTGCTTCTCTACCATAGCGAGTATCTTGACCTGAACCTGGTCCTTCTATAATAGTTACCTTAACATTAACAGTACCTTTACCACCATTCCATGAATGATTCCATGTAGTACCGACAGCTGGCATGGTACCAGAGAACTCTGACACCCACCAATTACTATCATACTCACCACCATCATTGATCGGTGTAACCTTGACTGTTATCGTCAGTCCATTAGATGTAAATGTCTGAGTCTGTGTAGCTGTACTATTAAACACAGCGTTACCACCCTCACATCTTACCTTCTCTTGTGTCCAGTTACCTGATGTATCTGTGGTACATAGTCTCTTATTATGGAAACCATTACCGAAAGGCATGATCTGTACATTACCTGGTGAATCACCCTTCTTGTACTCATAGATAGGAACTCTTTGTGGGAAGCAATTCTTCACACATATCTCACCACTGTCTGAGTTCTGTCCTCTAAAGTATTGTGTATCACAATCAGCAGCAGGTGCTCTCCATGTACCTGTGACATATGGTTTAAAGATACAATCAATAGCATCCTTAACACACTCACCCCACTCTTGATCTCCTGGATCATCTCCTAAATCACAATATAATTCTTCACCTGTAAGTATGACAACATATATGTTTACCTTCATTGGATCTTCAGACTTACGAACAGTCTTCTCTGCTAGACCCAAGATTACTCTGTCACAATCGCTACCCCTACCAACAAAAGGACCATCTGGTTTCCATGGTACTGGTAGATCCCATGTCCAATCGTTAGGGCAGAAAGGAAACTCCAATGAAGGAAATGCTTTCTTAATTGGTTCTAATAATTCACAAGGATCTATAGGACCAACTATAGTTGGATCATCGGGTACATCTGGTGGTACTACTGGTGGTGGAGGTGCTACAGGATAACACCTTGCAACTATTGTTCTTATTACTTCGCCTGGATCCTCCTCTGGTGCAGGGATGGGAGGTCCTTGTGTAGTTCTTGGTATGTCAGGTGTAGTATCTGGTATTAGTACTGGTGTTACAGGACCGTAGCAATTACCAACAACTTCTCTTACCTCCTGACCTGGTAGTGTTGGTACTGGTGGTTCGGGTGAACCTTGTGTCTGTTGAGTGTTCTGTCCTGGAATAGCAGAATCAGGCAGCAAGGGAATGCTATCCCCTGCCACCCAAACATTATCTCCTGATCCTCCGTAACAGGTATGTCCTGTGACACTCATTACAATTTAGTCTTTCTTTTTATTTATTTGATTCCAGTGAGGGTTCTTTTTCTCTTTCCAATCCGAATACATCTGTCCAAATATCATACCCTCGTGCGATTTTATATCTCTACCATCTAATAATTCTATTTGTTGTTTAGACAACTGACCTTCCATCATCTGTTTATACTCTTCTGGAAACCCATCGATGTGTCTCTTAATATCCATTGGTTTCTGGATGTCATCATGTGTGTCTGCATCATTTAACATTTTAAAAATCCTCCTGAGGAAAAAAATACCCCGATTTTTTTTCGGGGTATTTGGTAATCAAAAAGTGAATTTGGTTTACCCAATGCTAGGAGCAGCAAGTAAAGCAACTTCGGAAGTCTCAGCAGATGCTAAGTCTAATGGGAAATTGTGTGCATTTCTTTCATGCATTACTTCCATACCTAGGTTTGCTCTGTTAAGAACATCACCCCAAGTTGGAACAACTTTACCGTTTGCATCTACAACTGATTGGTTAAAGTTAAATCCGTTAAGGTTAAATGCCATTGTGCATATACCCATAGAAGTTAACCAAACACATACAACTGGGAATGTAGCAAGGAAGAAGTGTAGTGA
>Ga0163180_10000222_pt1 | contig 32501 bp, 43 predicted proteins | sample AtlANTMetagenome_2_FD_109647 | JGI IMG/M metagenome (GOLD analysis project Ga0163180, IMG submission 109647) | Marine eukaryotic phytoplankton communities from the Atlantic Ocean - Atlantic ANT 4 Metagenome | ecosystem: Environmental > Aquatic > Marine > Oceanic | place: North Atlantic Ocean...
TATGGTGACATTGGACGATGGATGGGAGCAGTATCAGATGTTAACCATGCAGAAAAAATGGCGAAAAACCCTCCTCTATTTAAAAAATTATTTAATGGTTCTTCAGTAGAGCAAGAAGCTATGGATGCGTTCGCGGCTAAGAAAAAAGCTGAGGCAATGGAAGATGAACTACGGACTTGGATTAATATGGTGCATGGACCAAACGCATGGAGTGACTTACTTAAAATGCAAGCTAAAATTCGTAAAGAACGTCAAGAACAACTCTACGCTCAACAAGAGTTACGCAAAAATGTAATGAATGTAGTAGGTGTGATTTTACTTTCTATTGTGTTTGTGACAGCCGTAGTTATTATGATTTGGTTAGTAATGCAAAAGCCTACTGCTTCTTAGCTCTTTTTTGTTTGTTACGTTTTTTTAATCCTTTTGCAATATTTCTTGCATGCTTAGTTCTTTGTTTTTCTGTTTTATTTGCCCAAGCTTTCTTAGTAGACTCAGATAAATTAGACCATTTACTACCTTTGACTTTTACATTTTTATAACCTAATTTCGTATAGTATTTTTTAAGTTTTTCTTCTTCAGCACGTTCTATACGCTCTCTTTCTTCAAGAGGTGTTATATTGTCTGTGAGTAAACAATGGTCAGAATGAATTTTATTTTGTTGTACAAACTCAATGGTTTCTAATTGTTCTGCTAAAGGAGTATTATCTAGAAGTGTTTCTTGGTGGTCTGGATCTACATTTTCTAATCCAAGTTTTTCAAACAACCAGTTTTGATACCACCTTTTTTTCCTAAGAATATTTCGTTTTTTCTTTTTTTCTTCTTCTTCTAAATTATCCATTCCTTATAGCCCTCAGCTAATATTTGGCTACTGATATCAATTTTATTTCTTAATGCCACTAAAATCTTTTCATCTATTGTTTTTTCTGCAATAATGTCTATATATGTAACTTTGTTGGTTTGACCTATTCTGTGAGCTCTATCTTCACTTTGTAGTCTAACTTCTAAATCATAACCATTACTGTAATATATTATAGTATGAGCTTGAGTTAAAGTTAAACCAAAACCTCCAGTTCTAGGCTGACCAACAAAATACCTTAACTCACGTTGGGGGTCTTGAAATGTTTCTACAATCTTTTGTCGCTCGTCGTTGGGAGTGGCTCCGTAATAAGACGCAACAGTATTGGAACCATATATGTCAGAAAGCTTCGCAGATATACTCTCGATATCGTAAGTAAAGTTAGCCCATATAATTACTTTGCCATCTGTTTCTTCTAGTGCTGACATTAACTCAGGTAGTTTATTGTTTGTTAGATAAATGGTTTTACCATCATCTAACTTAGCAAAGCCTGAACACACTTGTTGTAATCTTATAATTTGTGTCAATATAGTTGAAGCACTGATCATGCCTTCTGTTTCTACAAAAGCAAGAGCAGATTTTTTCATTTGAACATATATAGCTTTTTGTTTATCCGTAAGTTCAACTATTCTTTTTTGGTAAACCTTATCAGGCAACTGTAAACATTGTTCTTTTCTAACCCTATAGCTAAACTTTTCAATTAACCCATTCAACTCGCTCAGGTTCTGATATCCTACTATTTGGTTAAAACTATGTGAACCTAATGTTCTTCTAACCATTTTAGCATATCTATTTTGGAAAGTCCAAAACGAAGAGTGACCAAGTATGTGATCTTCTAAAAACTCACATTGTGTAAACAAATCTAAAGGTGATTTAGTTACTGGTGATCCTGTGAGTATTCTTCTGTAAGGTGCTTTCTTAGAAAGTTTTATTAAGTTTTTTGTTCTGCTTGCAGTTCTAGATTTTATAGTGGTGCTTTCATCTACTGCTAACATTGCTCTATGTGTAAACAAAAACTTATCTGCTTGTTCAAAACCTCTTTTGGTTGATAAAGCTTCAACATTCATTATGAAAAGCACAAGGTTATCTGTTACTTTTTTTAATATCTGTAACTCTTTTTGTTTCTTTTGTGTTTTTTCTGGTGACCATACAACTATATCTCTTTCTATGTGTTCAGGGATATGTTCTGGTAATTCTTTACGTTCCCAGTTTCTGTAGACACCTTTAGGTGCAATGATCAAAGCTGAATCTATTTCACCATTATCATATAGCATTGCTATATTATCAATAAGTACTTTAGATTTTCCAGTACCCATATCCATAAAGTAAGCATAGTATCGTTTTTTCCATGAACGTTCTAACGCTTCAATCTGGTGATCATAAGGTTTATATTTAAATTTATATCGCATTGCTCTCACTTTCTTTTAGAGCGTATATAAAAATACTATATTTATATGTTATCATTTACCAGTAATTTTTTATCACTTTTATATATAGAGGTAAAAACGATAAAACAGTGTTTTCTGTTTTTCGTATATTATAATATACAATATATAATATCTTCCACTTTCGGGGCTTTCTGGGAAATAATGGGAGAAAAAATAAATGTACTATTTTTTAAAATTACGTTTATAATGTAAAGTACACCTGAATTAAAGCATGTGGAGAAAGGCGTGACTGTTTACATAATACAAGAAATGCGTGGCAGAGATATAACAGATGCTACACAGTTTGGAGACGTAGAGATATTGTTAACAAGCGATAAGCAGACTACTTTTTCTACTCAGCCCACTATCAGAAAAATGGGTAGAAAGCTAGAAAAGTTTACAGATAACGATTATTTACTGTTAGCAGGAGATCCAGTAGCCATTGCTCTTGCTTCTGCTATAGCTTCTAGACATAACAATGGTAGGTTCAAGTTGCTGAAATGGGATAGGCAACAAGAAAAATATTATCCCTTACAAGCAGATTTAAATTGGAAACCAGGAGGTTTATAATGGACTTTGAATCAACAGCTGAGAACTTAAAAACTGTAGATGAAAGTGGTTTGAGCCAAGTAAGTAAACTCGCCAAACAACAGTTGCAGTTAGAAAACTCAATATCAGAATTAGAATTACAATTAAAGGAAGCTAAGATTAACTTGCGTGAAATTTCACAAGAAAAGCTACCCTCAGCTATGGCTGAGCATAGTATACAAGAGTTAAAATTAGATGATGGTTCTACTATACAAGTGAAACCATTCTATAGAGCTTCCATTACAAAAGATAAACAAGATGAAGCTTTTAAATGGTTGGTGGACAACGGTTTCGGTGATCTTATAAAAAATGTTGTATCAACAAGTTTTGTAAGAGGACAAGAAGAAAAAGCTGAAAAGTTTGTTGAAGAACTTTCCCAACGTGATATGTCAGTTAGCACTAAAAAATGGGTTGAGCCTATGACATTAAAAGGTTGGGTTAGAGAGCAAGTAGAGTCTGGTGCAGAGTTGCCCCAAGACTTGCTCGGTGTATACATCGGTGAAGAAACTAAAATTAAGAGGTGAAAGATATGAATAAACCGAATACTAATGTTGCTAATGCAACAAATACTCAAGTTGCTAGTGCAACACAATTTGAAGAAATGGCAGGAGCAGGATTCAGTGAAATAACTGCTGAAGACCTTGCCATTCCTTTTCTAAGAATACTAGATTCTAGTAGTCCCCAAACTAAAAAGCGTGAAGGTGCTTATGTTGAAGGTGCTGAAGCAGGAGACTTCTTTAATACAGTATTAAGTGAAAGGTATAGTGGCACAGATGGTATTAGAGTTATACCATGCCATTACAACACTAGATATGTTGAATGGATACCTATTGCAAAAGGAGGTGGCTTTGTAGAAAGTTATTTGCCAAGCGACCCAATAGTAGAAACTGCTGTAAGAGATAAAGATAGTAGCAAAGATATGTTACCAAATGGAAATGAGTTAACTAGAACAGCTCAGTTTTATGTAATTTTCTTACATCCTGAACTTGGTCCACAACGAGCCTTAATTACTATGACAAGTTCACAGTTGAAAAAAGCTAGGAAGTGGTTGAGCCAATCACAATCACTTACTCGTAAAGGCAAGAATGGTATTTATACAATGCCACTTATGTCTCAAATATATAAATTAACTACTGTTCCAGAATCAAATGAAAAAGGTAGTTGGTTTGGTTGGGAGGTAGTTCGCGAAAGGGAAATTGACCTTTCAAACAGCGATGAAAATTCTATTTTCAAAATGGCAGTAGAATTTGCTAACTCTGCTAAAGCAGGAGAAGTAGAAGCTAAAGATGTTGACTCTTCAAAGGAAAACGACGATAGCATAATGTAGAGTTCAACGTAGAGGTTGATCGTAATTAGTTCCTCTACGTTGCGAGAGCCATAGTTTTTCTGATAACTTTGGGCTATGGCTCTCACTTTTAAAGGAGAAAGTATGTCTTTAGCACAAGAATTTTTTAACTTATTCAAAGGTAGTGATATTGCTCATGGTACTTTTGTTGTAAAATCAAACAGACAAAATGATGCTAAAAAGCAAGGTTACGCTAAGATAATAAGAGAACCTACTACTTTAGAAATGTGGGAAGAGCATTTAAAGGGTGGTACTGGATTAGGAATAATACCTATTCGTAGTGATAATACTTGTCAATGGGGTGCTATTGATATTGATAAGTATGATATAGATCATAAACAAATTGTTAATTCACTCAAAGAAGCTAAAGTTCCTGCTGTTGTTGGTAGGACTAAAAGTGGTGGAGCTCATATATGGTTGTTTTTAAATGAGCCTATAGAAGCAAGTGAACTACAAAGAGTTATGACGGAACTATCTTCAGCACTTGGTTTTTCAGGCAGTGAAATATTTCCAAAACAATCTGAAATATTATTAGATAGAGGAGACACTGGAAATTTTTTAAATATGCCCTACCATTCAGGTAAGAACAGCACTCGCTATGGTTTTAGTCCATACAATGGTGAAGCTTTATCTCCCGAACAGTTTATAGAACATTGTAAAAAATTTATCATTTCACCAAAAGAGTTAAGTAAACTTGATTTATCTTTTGGAACAAGTAAAGATGTTTTAGCAGATGGTCCTCCATGTTTACAGAGACTTATATCAATGAACTTTCCTCAAGGTTCACGCAACAATGGTTTGTTTAATTTAGGAGTATATGCTCGTTTATTTGATGAAGAAAATTGGGAAACGCTTGTACAAAAATATAACATGGATTACCTAACTCCTCCACTTAGCCACTCAGAAGTTGGAGCAGTAATAAGACAATTGAAAAAGAAAGAATATTTTTACAAATGTGATGACCAACCCATTAAACCTTTTTGTGATAAAGAGTTATGCAAAGGTAGAAAGTATGGGGTTGGTCCTGCTTCTACTCGTAATGATTTAAGTAGTTTAACTAAAATAGATGGTGATCCACCTATTTGGATATTGAATGTAGATGGAGAGCGTGTAGAGTTAACCACTGGAGGGTTAACTACTCAAACACAGTTTCAAAAAGAATGTGTTTCACAAATAAATAAGTTTCCAGTTTCAGTAAACCAAAGAGCATGGCAGACTAGAATACAAACGTTGTTAGATAATGTAACAATTATTGAAGTACCACCTGATGCTACTTTTCGTGGTGAGTTTGAAGATTTACTTCATGCCTTTGCATGTGAAAGAGCAAGGGGTGAAGAGCGTGAGGATATCTTGCAGGGAGTAGCTGTATGGTTAGATGGCAGAGTTTATTTCCAAGTAAAAGATATAAAAAAGCATTTGTCCGTAAATGATTTTAACCATTATACTTCTAACAAAATAACACTAAGACTTCAACAGCTTGAAGCAGAAAAAAAGTTTTGGCGAGTTAGAGGTAAAGGTGTACATGTATGGTCAATGCCACAAGAGCATTTTGAAACGGAGGAAAAAGAGATGCCACTACCTAAACTAAACTCACCTGACAATATTATCTAATGAACATTGTACTTGGTCCTCCTGGAACTGGAAAAACAACCAAGTTACTTAGTCTAGTTAGGCAGTACCTTACAGCAGGAGTATCGCCTGATAAAATAGGGTACTTTGCTTTTACTAGACGAGCCGCGACTGAAGCGATTGATAGAGCATGTGTAGAGTTTAAGCTTACTAAAAAAGAGTTACCTTATTTTAGAACATTACACAGTCTTGCTTTTTTCCAAGCAGGATTAAATCATAATCAAATTATGAATGCAGAAAAATATAAAGAAATATCAGAGTGGTTGAAAATAGGTAGCTTTTACAATGATTCTAGTATGCAACAAACACCTTACAAAGACTTTGGTTATGGTGATAAGTTTTTAGAAATAATAGGTATGTCGAGGATACTTCGTCAACCTTTGAGAAAAGTTTACAATGAAAGTATTGTACCACTCAAAACAGATTGGGCTAGAGTAGACTATGTTAGTAGAGGGTTAAAACATTTCAAAAACAAGTTTGGGTTATATGACTATACAGATATGTTGGAGGTGTTCATTGATAGAAACCTTTCCCCCAAGCTAGAAGTTTTGTTTATAGATGAAGCCCAAGACCTATCACCCATTCAATGGGAAATGGTTAATTTACTCATAAAAAATTCTGATAAGGTATACATTGCAGGAGATGATGACCAAGCTATTTTTAGATATGCAGGAGCTGATGTTCAACATTTTTTGAATCTACAAGGGGAAATAATTTTGTTAGATAAAAGTTATAGAATTCCTGCAAAGCACCATGAACTTTCTAATCAAGTAATAAAAAAGTTGGTATCTAGGCACGAAAAACCGTTTGCTCCAAAGGAGGAGCAAGGTACTATCATGTGGCATTCCCATTCAGAAAAAGTTGATTTATCACAAGGTGATTGGCTACTATTAAGTCGCACTACAAGGGGAGCATTACAAATAGAAGAAGAGGTAAGACGTAGAGGACATTTGTATATTTACAATGGCTCTAAAAGTTTAGACAGTAAAGTTATTGAAGCAGTTAAGTTGTGGGAACATTTAAGAGAAGGTGGTAAAATAACAGCCGATCAAGTAAGAAACATATACAAATTTATGCTTTTGAACGCAGAAGTTGCTTATGGACAAAAAACAATGCCTGATGGTAAAGAGGGTATTTTTTATTCAATGGAAGAATTACGTCAACAACATGGGTTGTTACATAGCCTTTCATGGGATGAAGGATTAGGTAAAATATCAAAAACAGATAAGGCATATTTAAAAGCTTGTTTAAGAAAAGGTGAGTCACTTACTCGTGAACCACGAATTAGGATTTCAACTATACACTCTGCAAAAGGAGCAGAAGCTACTAATGTTTTAATGTTAACAGATACGATGCGTAGACCTTATTCTATGTGGAGAAAAATAAATACATTTGAAGAAGATGAAGTAAGAGTATTTTATGTAGGGTTGACTAGAGCACAGCAAAACCTACATTTAGTGCATCCTATGTTTAGTCAAGGTTTTAATTTATCTGGCAGATAAAATAAGAACTAATAAGAATTATCATGGTAAAGTATATGTGGTTTATATTATACATGGTTAATTTTTTATAAGGAATATTAAATGAAAAAAGAAATACCAGACTACAAATACTTTACCAAGCAGTCTTTGCTTGAAGCTAACAACGAAGCTTTACGCACTAATAGGAACAGAGCATTGGATAGTACTAAGTTACTTGAGCTTTCTGATACAGACAAGTTTCCAGTAATATTTACAATGCCCCATAATGATGTAGAGTTACGTTTAGGCATTTTGCTAGACGGCGAGGGGGGTAAAGGGTACTTAGACGTACCATTTGAAACTTATGATAGTTTACCTAACATAAGTGAAATTGTGCAACTAAACTCATAGAAAGGGGGATATATGGCACACGAAGTAGAAACTATGGCTTATGCAGGGAAAGTTCCTTGGCATGGGCTAGGTCAGCAAGTAGATGACAATCTTACTCCTGACCAAATGTTGGAATCAGCAGGTCTTAACTGGACAGTTAGTAAACGTCCTGCTTATACCACAGACAAACCAAACTGTTGGAACATAATTGATCCGACTGGCGAAGCAAGTTTTCTTCGCTGTGAAGACAATTACTTCTTAGTTCGCGACAGTGACAACAAGGTGTTATCGCCTTGTGGTGAGGGTTATGTACCCTTCCAAAACTCAGAAGTGATGAACTTTTTTACCAAGTTTACCAAAGCAGGAAAAATGAAAATGGAAACTGCAGGAAGTTTAAAACAAGGTAAGGATATCTGGGGGTTGGCTAAACTAACTGGAGACTTCCAACTAGCAGGAGGTGATGAAATTAAAGGTTACTTGCTTTTGAATAACAGTCACCAAGTTGGTAAAGCTATGACAGTTATGTTCACACCAATAAGAGTTGTTTGTAATAACACTCTTACAATGGCACTTAATGCAGACGGCAATAGGTTTAGAGTATTACACTTGCAAATGTTTGATGAGGAAATACAAAAGTCTGCTGAAGAAGCTCTTGGTATTAGTTCACAACAAATGAAGTTGTTCCAAGAACAGTCTGAGTTCCTAGCTAGCAAAAGAGCAAAGGGAACAGAAATAGCTAACTATATTGCCGAGTTGTTCCAATCTAACTTGTTAATTGAAAGGGCTAAACACCGTGAGTTAGATGTGAACAATAGCGTACCATTGCCACCACTATGGGATGAGTTCAAGCATACGGCACAACAAGTTTATGATGCTGTTGACTTATCTCCAGGAAGCAACCTTAAATCTGCAAAAGGTACTTGGTGGGGAGCATTGAACGCAGTAACTTATGTTGTAGACCACCAGAAAAAATCTAAAGCTGAGGGTAATGCTTTACACTCTGCATGGTTTGGGACTGGTGCTATGACCAAAAGAAAAGCACTAGACAAAGCAGTTGAATATGCTAAAGTAGCTTGATAAAATAACTGTTGTCCTGTGATGCCCCTATTATTAGAATAGGGGCATTACTTAATTTTCCAAAGAAAGGGAAATATATGTTTTATGTTATTAGCGATGGTGTTCCAGGAAGTGATGGTCCACCTTTTTTGTTTTATAAATTTAAAGATTTACGAGTAGCTTCTAAAGCGATGGGTGTATTGGCTCATCCAGAAATGCTTTGTAATCTAGTTGTGTACAACGATGATAGCCTTGAAAGTTTAAAAGAAAATTACAGCAAAGAATTAATTGATTCTATTTGGCAGTCCTTTGGTCTGAAGGATTGTGCCGAAATAGAAGGTGGTAGATGGGACAATAATAAAGGATTCCCTAACCATAATACTTCATGCTTGGCTTTACATTCACTCGTAAAGAAAAAAGCAAAACTATATTCAGACCAATATATCAATCAAATTGTGGAGAACAAAATGGAAGTAAATGAAGAAAAACCAAAAGTAACTCAACCCAAGAGTAGTAATGGGTTTGATCCTAGCGATGTAATTGTAGCTTTGGTAAAGGAGCCTACTCCTAAAGTTGGCACTAACAGACATCGCAACCAACAAGTAATACTAAAATCTAAAAACTTGGCAGAAGCTTTAGATAAGCTAAGAAACTTAAATCCTTCTCCTGGAAGTTTAAAAGATGTTAAGATAGCCATAGAAGCTAAAGCTATAGAGTTGCGTCCTGCAAATGGTTAGTGAATTATTAGATGAAAGTATGGTTGAAAAGTTTTTCTATTGGATAGATGAACGCCATAACATGTTCAAAGTGAGGAGTGCAGGAAAGCCTCCTCCTTGGACTTACGACCCCATATTAAGGGATTATAAATTTACAAATCCGTTTAGGGAAAATGATAGGGTAACAGTTTGGATGCGTCAGAACTGGACTAAACCAAATGACAATCGTCCTCCTGCTGAAATTATATTTAACTGTTGTTTGTTTAGAATGATAGGCACAAGTGAGTTTGCTGAAGAGCATGGTTGGGTAAAAGATTGGGATCCTGAATCAACTAAATTTATTTTAGAAAAAAGGTTACACGAAGGTTTACGAACTTTTACTGTAGCATATATAATTACTAATCAAGGTATAAAGAAACCTAAATCTGAGGTTGTTGTAGATGAGTTTCTCATCCCGATATGGAAAGCGAAAGAAAATCTGGCGAAGGTATCCCAAGAAACGCAGTCGTTACAAGCCACGCATGAAGCGATGGGTAAGTTTAGGGGATGGGGAGGGGGAGGCTTTATGTCATACGAAGTCGTTACCGACCTCAACTACACGTCTGTTTTGGGGACGGCAAAAGACCGTTATACTTGGGCTAACGCAGGACCAGGAGCAAAGAGGGGACTGAATAGGTTATACAAAAGAGATTTAAAAAAGTCGCTTTCACAAACTCAAGCTAACTTAGAAATGCAAACTCTGTTGTATGAAGCTCAAGATCATTTACCTTTTAGGTTCGGTCCAAAAGACCAAGTAGATATGCGAACCATTGAACACAGCCTTTGTGAGTTTGATAAGTATATACGAGTAAAAAATGGGGAGGGTAAACCACGAAGTAGATATAATGGTAAGCAAGATGACCTTTTCCAAAAACCACCTAAAGGAGCAGTATTATGAGAATACTTATGACAATGTATCAGATTCAAGATTATGGTGGTATTATAAATCATGTAGAGTTTTTAGCTCAAGGGCTAAAAGAGTTAGGGCATGAAGTTGATTTCCGTATGCTTATCCCTAGAGACAAGTATACTCCCATGCGAAAGCTACCTAAAGATATAAGGGAATACACTACAAAGCTTGAAGGTACTGGATATCCACACCACCAAGCAAGAGGTTGGATTAGAGTACCAAAGATACCGTATCTAAGTTCTTACCATAGAAAAAACTTTGTGCATGATATGGGTAAGTATGATGCTGTCCTTTGGCATATTCCAGTACCTACGTTAAATAAAGATAATGAAGGTGTTAAGGAGTGGTTAGAACTTTATGATAATGGAACTAAAAACATAGCTATCATACATGATGGTAATTTACCTCATTTGTATCCTCACTTAGCAAAAGTTTCAAAACACTTTATCGGCTCTGTTTGTGTACATAACTCAGCTTATGAATCTTCTGCTAAAATGGATTTACCTCGCACTATGATATGTAACCCTTTTGATGTTACCCAAGAAAACTTAAATTCATTTGAAGAAAGGACTGGTTTGGTTGCAGTACAAATATTCAAAGCTTGGAAACGTATGGATACTTTAGTAAGAGCAATCTCTTATATGAAAAATGAGCAAAGCAAAATAGTTGGTGGAGCAGGGATTGAATATAGGTACATGACAAGTAAAGATAAGTGTAAAGAAAAGTACTTTGAACCTGATGGTACTCGTATTTGGGATAATGCTTTAGAACATGGAATGCACTATGCAGGAGTTTTACCAAACGAAAAAGTTTTTTCTATTCTAAAAAACGCTCGTGTACAAATTGATCCAAGTTGGTCGGTTAAATATTCAGGGTTCGGATCCCATTTTAATAGAACAACTGTAGAAGCGATTATTTGTGGTGCTGTTCCAATGGCAACAGACTTAGGTATGATAGCTTCATCCCAAAAAGTAAAACATCCTTTTCATAGTCAGGGTGATAAACAAAATTATATTCAAATACCACACGATTCTACTCCTCAAGAATTTGCAGACATAGTAGACGATGCTGTAACAGTAAAAGTCAGGTGGTTAAAATTGCAAGAAAACGGAAAACAGATTTTACCTCAGTTTGATAAAGTAAATGTAGCACAAAAATATATTGACTTTATTAATGGTGGTTATGAAAAAACAGACAAAGGTGAAGTAGATGACCTAGTTTTTCAAAAATGTAATAAAAACTTGCAGTTTTTTAATATTGACCCAATAGAGCCAAAAAATGACTCCGTTTAAAGCCCTTCAGACGGTCATAAACAAGGTGGGTAGTATGTTTGTACCCCAAAATATTAATCAAATAGCGTAGGAGCTTTATATGTATAATTTTTATGTTAGGAACGTAAGCGAAGCACTTTTTGTAGTAAAACAGTCCTTAGAAGAGTATGGGGTAGCTGTAAGTACTCGTGGTGGTGATGTTTTAGAGTTTCCTGGTCCAGTTACCACTACTTATACTCACCCGAGAGAAAGAGTATTGTTTTATCCACAACGGGACGCTAACCCTTTTTTCCATTTTATGGAAAGTTTGTGGATGTTAGCAGGACGTAATGACGTGCAGTTTGTAAATACTTTTAATGGACGCATGAACCAATACTCAGACGATGGTATAACCTATCATGGTGCTTATGGTTACAGATGGAGAAAATGGTTTGGCTATGATCAGTTTGATAGAGTAATAGAAAGGTTGCTTTCTTTTCCAAACGACAGACGTACAGTTTTAACAATGTGGGATCCAATAAAAGATTTAGTTGAAACAAACAATGGTAAAGACTACCCATGTAATACTCAAATATTTTTTAGTGAAAGAAAAGACCTACTTAACATGACAGTAGTAAATCGCAGTAATGATTTAATTTGGGGAGCGTATGGTGCAAACGCTGTTCACATGTCTATGCTTCAAGAATACTTTGCAGGAAGATTAGAGTTAGGTGTTGGTACTTATACTCAATTTAGTAATAATCTCCACGCTTATGTTGATATACTAGAAAGATTAAAAGATATGCCACCAGATTACGAGCCTTACTTAACTTTAGGTGAAGATGGTATGAGTTATAATCCAATGCCTATAATGGATTCGTTTACAACTTTTGATGATGAGTTAAATACTTTTTTCAAAATATGGGACGATAAAGAAACGTATGATGTTTTAGATGAATTAAAAAAGGTACAGTTTGAAAACTCTATTTTTTCTGAGGTAGCTGTCCCCATGTTAGAATGTTACTTTAATTATAAAAGAGCAAAGATGGCTGACTTTAGAGAAATTCATACTTTTTATAAGGATGAAAGTAAAAAAGAAACATTTGAAAAAGAAGAGTGGGGATTGTTTTTAAACAGACACCAAAAAGAAGTACACAAAGAAGCTTGGGAAGGAGGTAGATACCATGCACTAGAATCAGCAAAGAGCATTAAAGATCTAGCGTGGAGAAAAGCTTGTGTAGAGTGGATAACTAGAAAGTTATATGATCCAGTAATACCAAAGAAAGGCAGAAAAAGTGAAAAATCCAAGTGAAATTATTAAAATTGTAGAAAGAGTAGCCTTGTATGATGTTGAAGGGCTACATGTGTCTGAGCAAAGCTACGGCGATAGTTGGAAACAACGAGGAGGTGTAGGTGCTTTTATGATGCTTGCTCGTAAATGGGACAGGCTAGAAAAACAAGTGGAAGATAAACACTACGATATATTTAAATCAGCCCAAGCCGACAAACGTAAAGAAGGTATTATCGACGATGTGCGTGATCTCAGGCGTTATTTAATGTTAGTTGAAGCAGAGTTAATTAGGCAAGGAACAGTTAGTGACTACCCTAAACATTCCAAACAAACTAGATAAAGAAGTTAAAGCTGTTTGTGATTGTGGCTTGGAGAGTAAGGTAACAACTTTTCGTAAGCTGAAAAACAAATGGATTTTTTGTAAATGTAAAAAACCAATGAAAGTGAAAAAAGATGAGACAACTCCCCCTATTTCAACCCCCTACTGAATGGGTAATGCCTGATGGCTATCCAGATTTAAAAGGTTATACAGAAGTAGCTATAGATTTAGAAACTAAAGACCCTAATCTAACCACGCTTGGTTCAGGTTGGGCTAGAAAAGATGGATACATAATAGGCGTAGCTGTAGCTGTGGAGGGTGGACAATGGTACTTTCCTATACGACATGAAATTGGTCCTAACTTAGATGAAAGGCTTACACTTGAATGGGTTAAAGATCTTGTATCTGTTGATCGTGACTATGTATTTCATAATGCTCCGTATGATGTTGGTTGGTTATTGGCTAATAATATTCATGTAAAAGGTAGAATAGTAGATACTATGGTGGTTGCTCCTTTGTTAGATGAAAATAGATTTAGCTATGCACTTAACTCGCTAGGTAAAGATTACTTACAAGAGAGAAAATCAGAAGTAGAACTTAGAGAAGCCGCTGAAGCATTTGGTGTGAGCCATAAAAGTGAGATGTGGAAACTTCCTGCTCACCATGTAGGAACATACGCAGAAAAAGATGCTTCGTTAACTCTAAAACTTTGGAAGTTATTTAAGTCCCTTATAATAAAGGAGGACATTCAGGATATATTTGATTTAGAACTAAAAGTACTCAAAACAATTATACCCATGAGGGCAAAGGGTGTAAGGGTTGATTTAAATAAAGCCGAAAACGTAAAGGCAAATCTTTATTACAGAGAACAAGAACTTTTAAAAAAGATAAAAGCTAAAACTGATGTAAACGTAGAAATATGGTCTGCTGAAAGTGTAGCTAAAAGTTTTGATTCAATAGGTCTTACTTATGGTAAAACAGAAAAAACTGGAGCACCTAGTTTTACAAAGGGATTTTTAGCTAACCACGAACATGAGTTACCTAAAATGATTGTAGAAGCGAGGGAGTTAAACAAAGCAAGAACTACTTTTATAGACACAATATTAAAACATCAGGTTAATGGTCGCATTCATGCAGAGTTACATCCTTTGCGTAGTGATTCTGGTGGTACAGTCACTGGTCGGTTTAGTTATAGTAATCCTAATTTACAACAAATCCCTGCACGACACGGTGAAATTGGTCCACTAATTCGTAGCTTATTTATACCCGAACAAGACACTCTATGGGGGGCATTTGACTATAGTAGCCAAGAACCTCGCCTTGTGGTGCATTATGCAAAACTAATGAATTTTAGAGGAGCAGAAAAGTTTGCAGAGCAGTATAATATAGACCCATTAACAGACTTTCATCAAATGGCGTCTGACATTGTAGGTGTCCCACGCAAACAAGCTAAAGATATTAACCTCGGCTTGTTTTATGGTATGGGAAGCAAGAAACTTTCAGCAAGCTTGGGATTAGAATATGAAGATGCAAAAGAGTTGTTTGCTATCTACCACGAAAAGGTCCCATTCGTAAAAGCCTTATCCGATTATGCTACTAATCGTGCTACACAAAAAGGAGTTATAAGAACATTGCTTGGGCGTAGATGTAGATTTGATAAATGGGAGCCAAATGCCTATGGTTCATGGAAACCTATGTCATATCAAGAAGCGTACACGGAACATGGTCCTGCAATCAAACGAGCGTTTACATATAAAGCACTCAACAAACTAATTCAAGGATCAGCCGCTGATCAAACTAAATCAGCAATGGTAGCTCTACACGAAGAGGGTATTACACCCATGATACAAGTTCACGATGAGTTAGATGTTAGTGTAGAAAATGAAAAACAATGTCTGCAAATAAAAGAAATTATGCAGGAATGTGTTCAGTTAGAAGTACCGAGTATAGTAGATGCTGAACTTGGTCCTAATTGGGGGGAAGCTAAACAAACTTTGAGTGATAAACCTTGGACTCGAGGGTTGAAGGATAATCACTCTGTCATGCAAACATAGGAGAAAGAAATGACAAAATTTAATGATGAATTTATTCATGAAGTAAAAAACCATTGGATAGAAAACAAGGGCAGGACTTTAGGTGATAAAGTTGGTGGGGTGCATAGAGAAGTTAAGAATATAAAGAAATATGGTTTGCAAGATTTAGCAGATCATTTTAACATAACGGAAGGACAAGCTAGAAGATTACTTTACGTTAAATCAAAGGGAGAACAAAATGAAAGAAAACTTTAAAGATTGTTTGAGTATGCTTTTAAAACATGAGGGAGGTTTTGTAGACCACCCAAAAGATCCAGGAGGTGCAACAAACAAAGGAGTAACCAAAAAAGTTTACGACGAATATCTTGGTAGGGAATGTACTATTGATGAATTAAAAAACATTCCAATGGATCATGTAGAAGAAATATATAAGAAAAATTATTGGGATAAGGTAAAGGGAGATGATTTACCTAACGGAGTCGACTTTTCAATCTTTGACTGGGCTGTGAATAGTGGTCCTGGAAGAGCATCAAAAGCTTTACAAAAAGTAATTGGTGCGACACAAGATGGAGCCATTGGTCCTAAAACTCTTCAGCTTGTAGATACTAAATCACCAAAAGAAATAATTGATAGAGTATCAGAAGAAAGAGAAAATTTTTATCGTTCATTGAAAACCTTTGATACATTTGGTAGAGGTTGGATAAAACGCAATGATGAAACAGCCCACTTCAGTATGACTTTATATTCACTGAAAAAATAATTACAGTCTTCTATTTTTAGTTGTTGTATATATAACGTATGAATATATTTTTACTCGACTGGAATATTGAAAACTGCGTTCAATGGCATTGTGATAAACATGTCGTCAAAATGCCACTTGAAAGCACTCAAATGTTATGTACTGTCCATTGGCACTACGATAGTCCTGCACCTTACAAGCCTGTCCATGCCAAACATCCTTGTACTTTATGGGCAGGACGAACAATTGAAAACTATTCTTTTCTATGGAAGCTCGCTATAGCTTTATGTAAAGAGTATACTTATCGATACGAAAAAAGACATGCGTGTGAAAAAGTATTATCTTTTTTAAAATGCCCTCCACCTAAGTTAAAAAGCAGAGGGTTCACAAAGTTTGCTCAGGCAATGCCTGACGAGTATAAATCTACTGATCCTATAGTTGCTTATAGGTCTTATTACATTAACGAAAAACTAGGAATAGCTACATGGAAAAAAAGAAGTCAACCCCCATTCATAAAAAACGAAATAGAAATATTATCCCATTCCCAGAGGAAAGAATTAAACGTTTCATAAAAGGTCCTGTCATGCTTACAAAAGAAGAGGTAGAAACTTGTCTCTGCAGTCTTTGTGATAACGATAAGTTTTTTCTAGTGAGTTCAACTGGAGGTGAAATAGGATGTACGAACTGTGGAAATTTGATAGCAGGAACGTGGAAACCCCACTGACAAAATAGTACTTGCTCATTTTTATTTATAATTATTTAATATAATACACGCTAACCATTTTATCTAGAAAGGGAATAAAATGAATAATGACAATGTAACATATTTGAACATGTTGAGTGACGATGTAACTTATGAGCGTTTACTCAACAAAATAGAAAATTCTAATTTACCTGATACCCCAATGACGCCACTTGAAGCACTCGCTTGTTTAGATTGGTCGAGTCCTACAGTACCCGAAGCGAAACATTTTGGTATCAACAGTTTAAAAGGCAGGATTTCTTTTACCAAAGACCATACATTTGTGATTGACGGTAATACGTTATATATCCACAATGAAAATTATATTGGTGAAGGTTCTAGAGAATTTGTCTTATCGGAGTAAGGGGGAGATAATCAATCCTTTCGGGGCGAGTTGTATAGACGCGTCTCACCTGAGCTGTGGATCTTTCTGTTTTTCGCTCCCCCCATGTGTGAAAAGACACACCGTTCATTGTGAAAAACTATAGAAAGCAAAGTGGGTGATTATCACAAAGGCATGCCCTATAAATTCACGGAAAAACTATACAACGAAAGCGGACGTTGGCGAACCGTGATAGAGTTTTAAAGGTCCTCTATCACGGTGAACCATCTGAATTAATAAGATAACAAAAGACTTTATACTTGATTATTTATATGTAATAAATATAATATTAATTTTAACCAACGCTCGCAGAAAGGAGCTTCTATGCCTAGCATTACTAAATATCGTCTAGCCCAACTTGAAAAGATGGAGCAAGTACTAAGCATGATTACGACACGTAAGTTGTATGATTGTTTCAAGACTATTACCAAAGACGAGTTCTATGAACTACTTGGTGATCGTTACAATATATTTTATCGCACACACTTTGAAGATGGTGTTTGCCCTCTACCACAATATTATATGGATCACTTTATCCGAACATTCAAAAGTGATACACGCAATTATAAAACTACTATATTCGCAAATGATGGTAGCATAATAAAAGAAAGTGAAGGTATTATGTGTCACGATGTTCTTGAGGATATCATGAAAAAGTTTGGTCTTGAAGAGCATCTTCATCATGCCTACAGTAATTGGAATGGTCGCCAAAAGATACACTTTTATCTTATGGATAAGTGTTGGGAACACATTGAAGAGCGTCAGCTAAAAGTTGTACGAGTAAAGCATGGTGACTACAATGGGTAAGATGAAAGCATTTTTAATGGAGGAGCGTGAAAACACGCTCTCCCAATTTGCAGAAGCCCTTATCAACAAAGACCAAGCTATCGCTAAACTGCGAAAGTTTGGTATGGAAGAAGATGAAATAGAATGTATCATCGACGAGTTGATCACTGAGCATGAAATGAACCACCGTTCTAGAATATATACTTTCTGGACAAAAAACAAACCGAAAAATTGGTGGGGATCATCATGACTCTATTTTTCTGTTTCGTGTTCTTAATATTATTTATCAGTTTATTTTTTAAATAGGAGGAAATATGGAAATAAAACGATTTTATCCCTCTAATGGTTCAGTCTACCACATAAAGGGAGCCTTAAAACAATATGACCCTAAGTTTCTACAATGGGATGTACCCCAAGATAGGGAAGCAAATGGGAAAATGATAAAGGGCAGACCCACACGAGGGTTTGGTAATAGAGAGTTTGAGTATGCAGGGAAACTTATGACCCCTGAACCTTGGACTGCTCACCCTGATGTACACGACTTATTGGTTGAAGCCAACAAAATAACCAAGATGGCTATTTGTGATGATTGGCTTGACCGTAAAACATTCAAAGGTTATGACTTTTGCCTAGTCGGTTTATACCGTGATGGTAGTGAGGGTATACCTTTACATAGTGATACTGTACCAGATATTGACGACCTAGTGTTTTCAGTATCGTTTGGTGCAACAAGAATATTTGAGTGGCGACAATATGAGTTAAATATAAAACCCCATTCAAATACGAGCAAGCTACAATTTTTAGACCACAAGTTAGGTGAAGTTGGGTACGAATACACAACTGATTTGTTTCTTATGGAGCATGGTGATGTTCTTATATTTGATGGCGATAGCCAAATGCAAAGCAGACACCGTGTACCTGAGTTACTTGGTCAAGCTAGCTCACGAATCAATCTTACCTTTAGATCAGGATTATAGGAGGATATTATGAAAGGAAAAGATCTACAAATGTTAAGCCAAGACGAAATGAATGATTGGCTACAATTCAAATTAGACTGCTTTAACTACTTAGACGAATTAAGGGAAAGTGGTCAAACGAATATGTTCGGGGCTAGACCTTACCTCATGGAACAATTCGACATTAGCAAAAACGAAGCCACTGATATATTAGCAGAGTGGATGAAGGCATATCGTGCTTGAAGCATTGGTATGTCTTGCAACTGCAATTTACTTTGAAGCCAGAGGTGAACCTACCGTCGGGCAAATTGCAGTCGGGCAAGTAATCATGACTAGGGTAGCAGACTATCGCTATCCTAGTACTGTATGCGAAGTAGTAAAAGAAGGATACTATTATTCATGGAACAAGAGCATTCCAATCCCTGATAAATGTCAATTTAGTTTTTACTGTGATGGTAAACCTGAAACAATAGAAGATGAACAAGCTTATCTATGGGCTGAGGAAATTGCATCAGGTTTATTATATGGTGAGTTAAACTACATAGATCTTACTGAAGGTTCTACTCATTATCACGCATATTGGGTTAGTCCCAGTTGGAGTGAAATGTTTACACAGACAGTAAGAATAAATGACCATATATTTTATCGGTGGGAAATTGAGTAAAAAACAGAAAATGCAGAAGTAATTTCTATGTTGAGGGGTAAATGCCGACTGCATCGGTGGAAAAGTTACCCAACGAGACGTAAGGGTGGTATGAAACAAACTGCTAGCGAGTTTGTGGATTGGTAAACGTAGTGATTAAAAAGTTACATCTTTTTTTGTCGAGGGTGTTACTAAATTATAAATCCCATGTTATAATATAATTATATGTTAACCAATGTTCGTAGAAAGGAGCATTTTATGAGAAAAATAACTGAAAAAGCTTGTGAAGCATTTAAAAACAATGAAGGACTTATCTTAAACAATACAGTAATTACTGTCGGGTTTGATGGTACATTTATGTATTTGTTTGGGAACTTAATTGCTTGGAAAGATGTTGACGGCATGTACTTTAATCTTTGTGGATGGAATACCCATACTACGAGGGAAAGGTTAAATGGTCTACTAAAAACTTTAGATATTAAGTTTCGCATTGTTCGTAGAAACGGCGACGCATTTGCAGTAAGTACTATTATAGATACTGTAATACTTGACGAAATGTGGCTAGACGAAAACTCAGACTATGAGGTATCTTATGTAACCGACCACTTCAATAATGTTGAGCAACGCATAGCAAAATACTATGAGGAGAGGGTTATATGAAAGTAAAAGATTTAATTAAAAAGCTTCGGGATTACGATCCCGAAGCTAAAGTTCCTCAGTCGATTACTAAATCGCCTTTTTTAAATGAATATGAAGATATTTATTCCGACGAATACATACGACCATGGAAGTTTAGACAACCACCTAAGATATTTACTGGAAGTTTAGACAACCCCACCGAAAAAGATAAGCAAGCAGAACATGATACTTTACACAATGATGAAGATCCACGCGAGCAACTTGGCAAGGAAATTTATTCGGGAGGTGCATTTAGTGATATTTCTGCAAGGGACGAAGGTTATCCTAACAGAAAACAAATAATCAATTTAATTAACGAAAAACTCGCAAAGTATGATACAATGATAAAAGAACTTTACGATGAAATTTATGAAATTAAAATGAAGGATTAAAGTTATGGAGAGGGATAGGCAAAACTCTCAAATGTTTCCTCGCAGGATATGTTTTAGCCTATCTTTCTCCACCAAGTTATGAGAGGTGTTTGTCTTTTTAACACTTAAAAATGAAAGGTCTCCTTTAATTTTATTTGTGCAATTTGTAATAAATTTTTGCAGACACCTCTCACCAAAATGAATAGGAGAAACTTATGAAATCTAAATATGATTCAAAATTAGTTACAAGAGTTCAAAAAAGAAACGCTAATGAAAACATTACTTTGAAACAGTTAGCCAAAGAGGAAGGTCTCACAGCAGGACAGCTTTACTACATACTCTATAATCTTAACCCAAATAGATCCCATTCTAACAGAGAAAAAGATTTGCAAAAGGAAATTAAAAAAGCAATTAAACATGTAGAGCCACCTAGAGTTAAAGGTAATATCAAAGAAGCAACCGTCACACTTCGTCCTGTACTCGCTAAGAAAAGAAAAAACATTCCAGGAATCTCATTTTTTGATTGGCTTCTCGGCAGAAAATGAGTTAGAGTAAATTAAATCTCACACAATATTTCCTCCCAAGATATATTTAAAAGTGATTTTATTTTTCCTCCCCCCAGTCTTTTGCATATTTTAGACTGGGGGCTTTTTTTGACCAAAAACAATCAATTTAGCTAAAATAGTCAAAATATTTTGGGTTAGTTTACTACCTAAAACACATTTGTGACTGTCTGAAGGGCTTTAAAACAGTCCAAATTTTAGTCAAACAAGCCAAAAATTGCCAAAAACCAAGGAACTTGGATATTCCTTGACCAGGCTAGGTATAAAAAATTGGAGGACGTATAGCCCTCCAACTTGGTTAGTTGAGCGTTAGACGCTCGGCGTATGCTAAAGGTGCGTCAAGGTCGGGACTTACTGCCTCCTGCCATTTAACTACCCAATTTGATATTTGGGTGTTATCCTCAGGTCTTGTTAACCTTGCCTCGTGGTACTTGCCGTCTTGATCTACAGCGAACACTTGACAATCTGCATTTAATAAGTTGGTTTGACCATGTTCGTCTTCTTCCGTCGGTGCATACCAAGCATCCCAGAAACGTGTACCAATCAAAAAATTGCCTACGTCGTTTAACTGCATAGACGTATTAAGATTAATAGTTACCTTTGTGTCATTATGTGCATCCGCGAACACTACGGATTTTATAAAACCTAAATTTGACATTACTGTCCTCCTTTGTTAATGTTTAAGTTTATATAATAACTATATTAATAATATATTCTTGAGGGACTATTCTTTTATAATCCTTTGTTTTCATTGATTAAATTTAGCTAAAAATCAAAGCATAGTCAAACTATGCTTTGTTTAATTTTATGTCTCGGCTAAGTAATATTTGATAAGATAGTTAACTGTATTTTGATAACTAACCACTAATCCCGTTTCTTCCTCTATACAACCTTTGATATATGTTAGGTCTTCTATTGTTTTTGGATCCTTAATACCAATTTGTGTAGTAGGAATATCTTTATGCGTAATTTTATTATACACACTCCTGCGAGTAGCCTTTTGTTTAACCTCACTCATGACTATGCCTTTAAGTAAAAAGTATGAGGAGTAGTATGCTCACTCCCACCAAGACTAATTGCAACATAAAAAGTATCTGCGACTTGGCACATCTCAACCTGATTATAGGTAGTATGTTGAGTTGCCATAAAACAAGAGCTATCGTAAATTGTTTCAAAGCTATTTTTGAATTCAAATATTTTTGTTGAATCATGTAAAGGTAAGTCATCGGGTCGTGGACCATGCAACTCGGGATCCCACCACTCAATAGCATAACAAGCACCCAAGAGTTCCTGGAGAATAGTGCGTATAATTAAATACTCACTCCAAGTTTCATGGAGACTTGTTTGTGTAATGTGAGAAATTAACGACTCGTAATTACTACTGACCCAATTATAGTTTTTATCTTCTTGTGATATCATTTTATACCTCCTTTTTTGTTGTTAAAATAATATATTATTAATATACAAATTGTTAACTCAAGTATAAAGTCTTTTGTAATCCCTTGTTTTCCTTGACTAAACTAAGTTAAAAAATAAGGCACAGTCAAAACCATGCCTTATTTGAATTATTTATAGATATTCGCTAACTATGTACTTATGAAAATCCTCTACATGCTGAGGTTCGTAAATGTACCAAGTTTTGATGGTGTCTGGCTTGACCTCATCATTATTCCAGTTGGTTAAAAAGACCTCAACACTAGTCGCTAACGGCATAGGTTGAACTGGTGAGTGTACGATGGTTAACTGTTGGAGGTCGTCTATATGCCAAACTGCTACATTTGGGTGGACGTCCTTACCACCATAGTCTAACTGGGAATACTCATTACCTAGAGCTTCGTAAGCTTTTGCGACGTCATGCACACGGCTGACTACGTCCATAAATAAACCTTTACGATTATTATTAATTACTGGATTATATGACATTTGATGTCTCCTTGTTAATTGTTTACGTTATATTAAATATATATATATTATATACTAATACACTTCTTTTTTAGTCCTTTATTTTCTTTGATTAGACTGGTCAACTCTTTGAAAACAAAAGATAAAATACTGGTATATTAAAGATAAATAATGTGTATACTAAAAGTATAAAGCGTTTTTAAAGGTGTTTACGCTTTATGTCATTATTAGTCATAATGACCTCCATAAACTTGGTAGTGTTAGATTTCCCATATTATCTAACACTACTCTTTTTTAACAATGTGGGGAAAGGATATAAAATGTATACTTTTGATAAGAAAAAACAAAAAGCTCCAAAAGTAGTTCTCACAACTTTGTATTTCACAACAGTTCGTGGTAAGGACGGAAAGCTTTACACTCCCATGCCTGAATGTGATATGACAAGTTGGCAAGATAGCTTTACCGAAAAGCATCTCAAACAAACAGCAGACTCCCTAATTGATGACCACGAACAATGGATTCAAGAACGGATTAGCTATGGTGACAAACGTAAAGACTTATATGAAGTTGATTACTACACTCAAAAAGTGGTGTCAGCATGAGTAAGTTTGCTAAATGTGCTGAAATCCCTGTACTGGAACTAACGAAAACTTGGTTGCAGGAGGAAGTTGAAACTTGGCAAGGCGTGGTTGACGGAGCAGAAGTATTGTCCGACGGCACGGGAGATATATGTAAAGGCAGATACGAATGTGCAAAAAATCTGCTAATCCAAATTAACCAATGGGAAAAGTTAAACCCTGATCAATCTATAATTATAAAAGGAGGTAAATAAATGGGAAATAGATGTAGCTTTTGTGAGGAAAAAACCGATACCGACATACTTATACTCAATGATAACGACTGGTTGGAGTTTTGCCCTCCGTGTGGGGAAAAACAAAAAGTGACAAATAAAATTACTGGAGAACAACTACGATTAGTTGACTACTACGCAAGAATGTGGGAACAAAATTTTCAGGAAGGAGGTAAAAATGGCTGATATTGAAAAACGAGTCGTAGCACTTGAAACTGATGTATTGAATGAATTAAAAATATGTCGTGACAAATTGTGCAAGGAACTTGGATTCACCACTTTGAGCTTAAATAATACTGTATCGTATTTGATAAAATGCAAAGCAGTATTTGATGAAACGCCAAAGATGGTAGAAGAAGCTGTCACAAAAGCATTACAAGACAGATAAACTTTACTATATAGAAGGTAAATTCATAAAAGTGTAAAATCGTTTTTACACAATCCATAATATACAATATCTTGCTATCTAACAATAACAATGAGTTAGTGGCAAGATTGTATATTTTATTCTACTTTCGGGGCTTTCTGGGAAAAAACAGGACGCCCTTTAATTTTTTACTTTAATATCATTTGGTACTATTATATAAAGTATCTATGGTACTCGCAAAGAAAACACACAAAGAAAAACTTGATGTAGTTGCAAATCCTCGTAAAGAAAAACAAATCACTCCAAAGCAAGAAGAATTTGCTAGATTGTATGTTTGTGAAGATATAACCCAGACCGAAGCCGCGATTCGTGCAGGATATTCAGTCGCATCTGCTCATGCCATTGCTTCGCAGTTGTTAGATGGGAGACGTTACCCTCATGTCGTAGAGCGAATACGTGAAATCAAACAAGAGTTAGCACAGAAATATGAAGTGACTTTTGAAGGTCATGTAAAAAAACTCGCGGAAATTCGGGATCAGGCAATCACAGCAGGGAACTTCGCATCAGCAGTCGCGGCTGAGAAAAGCAGAGGTCAAGCGGCAGGACTTTATATTGATCGTAAAGAAATACTGCATGGGAAGATAGATCAAATGAGTAAGGAGGAAGTTATGAAAGAAATTCAACGACTCCAAAATGAGTTTCCTGCACTCAAAGCAGTAACTCAAGATAACTTAATTATAGAACATAAAAGCCAGATAACAAAAGATAATTAAAGAGTAGTCCACTATAAAATCTTTTATTATATTATTAGTATAAATTAATTAATAACTATTTTTAAGGAGATAATTATGGGCGATTATAAATGTAAAGTCACTTACACAGATGACAAAGGTGAGAAACACGATGTTTATTGTTATGGTGACCTTGAAGAAGACAGCAATGTATTAATCGTATATGGAGAAGACGGCGAGGAAATTTATGCTGATGGTGTTGAAAGTTCATGGACAAAAACTGTTAGAAAGATAGCAAAAGAAATGTATGGTCATGGCAAGTATTTTGAAGAAGATGCACCTTTACATGAGGTCACTTCCTGCTGATTAAACAAGATAAATAAGGTGTAGCAAATCCTGTTGCACCTTGTTATCTTTTCTTTATGGGTAATCCCGAAACAAAATTATGGAAAGATTTAAGAGAAGGCACAAAGGAGTTAGGTGTTTTTTGGACTAGAATTGAGTCATGGGCTATGCCAGGAATCCCTGATGTGCATGGCATAAAAAACGGCAAAAGTTTTTGGCTTGAGTTAAAGGTGAGTAACTTAAAGTCCCTAAAGTCTTTAAATCTACGTCCACATCAAATATCGTGGCAGACCCAGTATTTTCTCAATGGTGGACAAGTCTGGAACTTGGCGAAGCTCCCTTCCGCTCGCACCTTGTATTTATTTAGGGGTGACAAGAGCCTTCTATTAGGAAAAGGATTGACGGGAGATGAGCCACCACTCCCTGACTGGACATGTCCTGCTCCCTACGATTGGACTGGACTCTTGCATCATATCTTATCACATCAATCCCATTCAGGAAAGAAAAAGATTCTCCCACTCTAAAAGAGAGAATCCTTGATCATCGGTTCGTCAAGGATCTTCTTTGATCTTTGATTCATTGATCTTCCTTGATCCTTGAAAATCCTTGATTCCCTTGAGAGAAGAGAGGAAATGAAAATCCTTGATTCCGTGATTCTCTTTTCTTGACTGTCTATGTCAGGGATAAAAAAAGATCATCGGGGAGCATTTTATTGTTGTTTCCGGACTTTTTATTTGCTATTCTATACTTGTACTTGCAATTAAGCATTTACACTATTCTCGTAGAAAGGAGAATTGATATGGTTAAAAAGTCAACTAAGGCAGTTGTCAAAACTGCACCAAAGTCCAAAGCTCAAGTTGTAAAGGCTGAGCTCCTAGTCACCGATAAAGAGTTGTCTTATGACGACGTGTGGCAATTTGTCAACGAGCATGCAGGAGGCAACGACGCAAACGTCTACATCCAACCTCTTGACAATGTAAAACTTGACGATCCAAAGCCTGTCCCTTTTGGTTATGGCGGACAGTCCGGAGGTGTCAGGCAAACCATACAAGATTGGATGCTTAGAGGGATTGACGGCTCTATGTCGTTAAGGCTTATACTTGATAAGTCTGCCAAGCTTGGTCACTCTAAGAAACGTCCTAACTGCTTGCATGCTTTGATGCATGGTGGATACTCACCAAGTAGTAAAACTTGGATGACTCCATACATCAAGCTAGTTGTCAAAGGCTAGTACTATCGGGACGTCAGGCTATGTCTGGCGTCCTTTTTTCCCATCCCATTCAAGAGAATCAGGGACTGTCCCATTCCCGAGAACAAGACCTGTCATAGTGTGAACGTTAGCGTTGACACTCTTAGAGTATCACTATTTATCATCAAGGAAAATCCTTGATCCGCATAATAATATAAAAATCAAGGACTACTCAATTATAATTGTTGGGTTATAGTGCTTATATGTTTTTAATACTAATACTTATACTGACTGTCTTATTGTTAACCACTTTGCGTTAAGGATTGTCCCAGTCATAAGAGAGTCCCTTACACCTACATGCTCAATATAAATGCCCCTTAAAAAAGTTCTCAAGGAGTTAATTTTTTTATTTACAAGTATATTAAAAGTATAGTAATAATATAAGCAAGCCAAACAATACTGTTTGGTGGTAATTTAAAAAGGGGCATGTAAAATGCAAAATACTAAAAATGCTAGCACTAGCAATAAAGGTGCAAACCAAACTAAAACACCAGTATTAAATAATAGTGGTACTGGTAAAACTGGCGTAACAAATACAATGTTATGGGCGTTTATAAATACCCACGCCAACGGCAATATTAACAATGTTGTAATAGTACCAAAAAGCAACGTTGTTACCAACCCTACACCAAATAAACCTGCCGTACCATTTGGCTATGGTGGCAAGGGTAATGGTGTAAGGGCTACCATACAAAATGCTTTATTGTTTGGCACTAACCCAACCAACAGCAACCAACCATTTAAAAATGTTGGCAGTGCTTTAAGCTTTGCAAGTAAATTAGGGCATAGTGCTAAAAACCCAATTTGTTTACTAGCATTATTAAATGGTGGTTACAGCCCTAGCAGTAGCACTTGGGGCGTTGGTTTTATAACTTTGCAAGTTAAGCCAACAACCAAATAAAAAGGTACTTGGGGGGCGTTAGGGTAACACCTAACGCCCCTTTTTTATAACCACCATTTTTGACGATCTTCATAGCCATGTCCTTGGGCGTGGCAAGTTTTCCGCGATTCGTGGTATATCAAAAAATTATTAAAATCGTATACCCCTTTTTTCAAAATAATTCATTAGGTTCATTGTCGTTTGAAAATTTTCGATATATAAGAAAATTATGACTATGGATTTATCTCTATTGCCTGAAGACAAATTGAGGAATTTTGCTCTTTTGTTAGACAGGGCAAAGTCCATGCAAGAAGCTGAAGCTTGCCAAGAAGATTTCCTTACTTTTGTACAAAACGTTTGGTCTGATTTTATACATGGCAGACACCATGCTATTATGTCGGAAAAATTCAATCGCCTAGCTCGCGGTGAGTTGAAACGTTTAATCGTGAACATGCCACCAAGACATACGAAATCTGAATTTGCGAGTTACTTACTTCCTGCTTGGTTGATGGGACGTAAGCCAACTTTAAAAATTATGCAGACAACACACACAGCCGAGTTAGCTTTTAGATTTGGTCGTAAAACAAGGAACTTGATGAATAGTTCTGACTATACAAGGGTTTTTCAAAACGTCCAGTTACGAGCAGATTCTCAAGCGGCAGGACGTTGGGAAACGAGTGCAGGAGGTGAATATTTCGCCGCAGGAGTCGGGGGTGCTGTTACAGGGCGAGGTGCTGACTTATTAATTATTGATGACCCACATTCCGAACAAGATGCTTTATCGCCAACTGCTATGGAAAATGCGTATGAGTGGTACACTTCTGGACCTAGACAGCGTTTACAGCCAGGAGGTTCAATAGTAATCGTGATGACACGTTGGGCTGAAAATGATTTGACTGGTAAATTATTAAAGCAACAAGGCAGAGATATATTGGCAGACCAATGGGAAGTAGTTGAGTTCCCTGCTTTGATGCCTGAAACTAATGAACCTTTGTGGGGTGAGTTTTGGAACAAGAAAGACTTATTAGCTGTAAAGGGTAGTTTGTCTATAGGTAAATGGGAAGCCCAATGGCAACAAAACCCCACTAGTGAGTCAGCCGCGATTTTGAAACGTGAGTGGTGGAAAAAATGGGAAAAGGAAGAGTTACCCCCTTTACAATATATAATGCAGAGTTATGATACTGCATATAGCAAAAAGGAATCTGCTGATTATAGTGCGATAACAACTTGGGGAGTTTTTTATCCAGAGGAAGGTGAAGCACCAAACATTATTCTTGTTGATGCCAAGCGTGGACGATGGGACTTTCCTGAATTAAAAAGAATATCTTATGAAGAATATAAATACTGGGAGCCAGAAATGGTATTAATAGAAGCAAAAGCTTCAGGTATGCCATTGACCCAAGAGCTAAGAGCTACGGGAGTTCCAGTAACAAACTACAGCCCAAGTAGAGGTAATGATAAACACATGCGAGTAAATTCTGTTGCACCTTTGCTAGAAAGTGGGTTAGTATGGGCTCCAGAGTCTCGTTGGTCTGAAGAGGTGATTGAAGAGTGTGCTCAATTTCCTGCAGGAGAAAATGATGATTATGTTGATACGGTGACACAGGCTCTACGAAGATTTAGAGAGGGTGGTTTTATAACTCACCCAAATGATTATGAAGATGATGATCCAGTACCAAGAGAGAGGATTTATTACTGATGGCTATGAAACCAACTAACATTGACCGTGCTTTATATAGAGCTCCTGAAACAGATGCTGAAATTATGGATTTACAGGATCAACAAGATGCTTTTTATGAAGTAGATGTAACGACTGATGAAGAAGAACAGGAGCAAGAGTCTGTACAAGTAAGTCCAGAACCAGATGATTTTTTTGGCAATTTAGTCGGTAGTGTTTCCGATTCTACACTTGACGAAGTTTCTTCTTATGTTCTTACTAATGCAGAAGAGGATAGAGCAAGCCGTAAAGATTGGGAAGATTCGTATACTCGTGGTTTAGATTTACTTGGTTTAAAATACGAAAACCGTACAGAGCCTTTTGATGGAGCAACTGGTGTAACGCATCCAATTTTAAACGAAGCAGTAACTCAGTTTCAAGCTCAAGCGTACAAGGAACTTTTGCCTTCTAGTGGACCAGTTAGAGCTCAGATAATTGGAACAGCTAGTGCAATGTTAGAGCAACAAGCTCAACGAGTGCAAGAGTATTTAAATTATCAGATCATGTATAACATGGAAGAGTATGAGCCAGAGTATGACCAAATGCTCTACTTTTTAGGTTTGGCAGGAAGTGCTTTCAAAAAAATATATCGCGATACTTCTCTAAACCGTCCTGTAAGTAAATTCATAACATCAGAAGATATATTGGTAAGCTACTCAGCAACTGATTTGAAATCAGCAGAAAGAGTAACGCATGTAATTAAAATATCAGAAAACGAGCTACGCAAACTTCAAGTGAGTGGTGTATATGCTGATATGGAATTAACTGGTTCTGCAAGTAGATCTGATACTGAAATACAAGAAAAGTATGATGATTTAGAAGGTCGTGATCCTAGTGATAGAAGCCAAGATTATACTTTGTATGAATGTCATTGTTATTTTAACTTAGAAGAGTTTCCTGATGAAAACGAAATTAAGCTACCATACATAATAACTGTTTGTGTAGACACGGAACAAGTACTTTCTATTCGTAGAAACTATTCACCTGAAGATACTATGAAAAATAAAATTCCACATTTTGTGCAGTACAAGTTTACTCCCGGATTAGGGTTTTATGGTTTTGGTTTGATTCACTTGTTGGGTAATTTATCTAGAACAGCAACAGCTAATTTGCGTCAGTTGATAGATGCAGGAACACTCGCAAATATGCCTGCAGGATTTAAAGCGAGGGGTTTGCGTATAGCAGATGATTCTGATCCGTTACAGCCAGGAGAGTTTAGAGATGTTGATGTTCCAGGAGGTGATTTAAAAAGTAGTTTGATACCTTTACCTTATAAAGAGCCGAGTGCAACATTGTTTCAGTTGATGGGTTTTGTTGTTAGCTCTGCAGAAAAGTTTGTTGGTACAAGCGAGATAGGTGTAGGCGATGGTAGACAAGAGATGCCAGTTGGAACAACAATAGCATTATTGGAGCGTGGTTCACGGATAATCAGTGCAATACATAAACGATTACACGCAAGTTTGAAGTTAGAACTTAAAATGATTGCTACTCTTTTTGCAGAAGACCCAACTCCTTATCCTTATGACGTGGGGGCTGATCCTTCGATCAAGGCTCAAGATTTTGATCCACGCATTGATGTAATTCCAGTAAGTGATCCTAATATTTTTAGTATGTCACAAAGGGTAGTGCTTGCTCAAGAGCAGTTGAAGTTAGCTCAGGCAAGCCCTCAAATGCACAATATGTATGAGTCTTATCGTAGAATGTATGAAGCATTAGGTGTAGATCAAATTGATCAGATATTAACACCACCTAATCCACCACAGCCAAAAGATCCTGGAACAGAAAACAATGAAATCATGAAAGTAATTATAGGACAAGGTGAATTAAAAGCTTTTCCTGAACAAGACCATGATGCACATATTGCAGTACATCAGGCATATATGTTATCAAAAGCAAGTACTTTGCAACCACAGATAGCTACTACTTTAGAAAATCATGTTTATGAACATTTAACATTGAAGGCTCAAAGCATGGTGCAACAGGAAATGGGTCAAGTTGATATGAAAAACCCACAAGTGCAAATGGCGATGCAGTCTAGCATAGCTAGAAAACAAGCAGAGTTAATTGCTAAATATCAACAACAGTATCCACCACAACCAAACAGTGATCCGTTAGTTGAAATCAAGAAACAAGAGTTAGCTATAAGAGAACAAGACAATGTGGCTAATCAACAGTTAGATCAAATGCGTTTAGATTTTGATAAAGTAAAACAACAAGAAAATGTTGGAGTTCAAAAAGAAAGAATAGATAGCACTGAAGATATAGCTGAAATGAGAGCTAAGATAGCAATGGAAAGAACTCAACAAGCACACGGAGGTAACAAGTAATGGTTACTTTTAGTGGGACTATTTCAACTGACGATGGTGTAGTAAAAGATAAAAAAGGTGGTAAAGGCACAATCGCTACTAAAAAAGCTAGAGATAAAAACATACTTACAAAAGATAAGAAAAAAGAATTTGCAAGTATGGTGAAAGATCAAGTTCCTAAAGAAGCTTTACAAAAGCAAGGTTTATTAGATCGGCTTGGAATAGCTACGTTGTTAAGTGGTGGTGGTTCTAAAGATAGAAATGTGACCAAACCTAACAAAGATTATTATGGCAAAGAATTCAAAATTAATAATGTTGGTGGTTTTACTTTAGAAAGTGGACCATTTGGTTTAGGTACAACTCTACGTGGACCAAAACAAAGATTACCTGAATTTTTACAACAGAACGAGGGAGCTTTATTACAATCTGCTTTAAATGCTCAACGTTATGGAACTGGTAATATCAATGTAGGTAGTACAGATAAAACTGGAAACCCTATAAGAAATGTAATTACTTTGGAAGGTTATAAACCTCCCACTACAGCAAAAGAATTTATAGATAATATTTACCAAAATCCAAATAATATGGTAGAGGGTATATTAACAAATAACCCTTACTTCAATATTATGAGAGGGTTAGGGTATGCAGGAGTAGATGAAACAAGTCCTTTATTTAAAACTGGAGTTGGTGCTACTTTAAGAAACAGGGCTTATGAAAGTCCGTTAATTGCTTTACAACGTATGATGGGTGTTCCCAAATAAAGGAGAAATAAATGTCAAGTAACTTAGATATGCTTATAGAAGAAAGAAAATTTGCACAAGAAGCAGGAGATATGGATAAAGTAATGGAAATTGATGCAATGATTCAATTGCATTTTGGTAATCAACCACAAGGAGGAGAAGCTATGGGTAGAGCAATAAAACTTAAATATAGAAGTAAAGGAAGCCCAAAGGGTGGAGAAATACTTAAAAAGAAAAAGAAGAAA
>Ga0163180_10000223_pt1 | contig 32431 bp, 20 predicted proteins | sample AtlANTMetagenome_2_FD_109647 | JGI IMG/M metagenome (GOLD analysis project Ga0163180, IMG submission 109647) | Marine eukaryotic phytoplankton communities from the Atlantic Ocean - Atlantic ANT 4 Metagenome | ecosystem: Environmental > Aquatic > Marine > Oceanic | place: North Atlantic Ocean...
AGCGGCGTAGGGGGAGGAATTATAGGTTGAATCTCTTCGGTGTCTTCGGGGTTGTCTCCTGTATTATTGTTATTGTTGTTGTTGTTGTTGTTGTTGTTGTTGTTGTTGTTGGAGAGCGGCGGCGAGAGCGATCCACCTCCGGACCCTTCCAAGTGCGAATCCATTCTCTCTGTGACTCCTTCTGTGTGCGTGTCTTTCTATTTCCCTTTGGTTACTGTTGAATTGTCCGTTTGATGTTGTTCAGAGAAGACGACAAAAGAGAACTGGCACTGGCACTGGATGCTGGAGAAGGCAAACGAAAAAAAAAAAGTCGTAAAAAAAGTCAAGGAAGAAGGACGGATGAACACACGATTGAACTCGTATTTACGCGTAAAAAAATGAGAAAGAAAAGAGAGCGCCAGAAAGCGGACGCGAATATATGGCGAATAACTGGGCTGACGATACCGATGAGTTACCACCTTTGGGAACTTTGAGTAACGATGAACCGACAAAAACAACGAGCACTCCTAAGGCGAGTGCAGAAAAAACGTACGTGCCACCGCACCTGAGAAATCGGCCACAAGGCAGCAGTGGCGACTTTGGAGGCCGACGGGATTTTGGCGGTGGTGGCGGCAGACGAGACTTTCGAGGTAGGTTATTCTCAGAGAAATAAAACGTAAACGCTACCGTTCGAAACAAATAAAGAGCATACTCTTGCATCCGAAACGTATATCGCGGAGGATATACATCGATCGCGAGAGTATGCCGTTCGAGCGCGCTAAAATTTCAAATCAATCGACAACGCGCTCCCAAAACCCAAGTGGGAGTAGAAAATTTCCGGAGCCAAAACAAGCAATATTGACCAACGTAACATTTTCTTTCTTTTCAAATAGATGACAGAGGAGGCGGTTCATTTCGCGGTGGAGGATGGGGAGGCTCATCTCGAGGACATAGAGATAATTTAGATTACTCGAACTCGTCGTTCGGGAGACGAGACGACGACAGAAGAAGAGGTGGATGGGACACGGGGAGATCTCGCTTTCGCGAGACCGATCCATTCGCTCAAATGGAAGCTGAAGACAGAGCCAGAGCGGAAGGAGCGGATGCAGAAACGGAAATGTTTCAAACCGAAAATCACGGTTTGAATTTCGACGCTTACGAAGATATTCCGGTGGAAGTGTCTGGTAATGACCCGCCGAAGCCAATCGAGTACTTCAAGGACGTGGATTTTGGAAGAGAAATCAATGCCAACATCGAAAGGTGTAAATTCAAAAAGCCAACACCGGTCCAGCGTCACGCAATTCCAATCTCCCTCGCTGGTCGTGATTTGATGGCTTGTGCGCAGACTGGTTCTGGTAAGACGGCGGCGTTTTGCTTTCCAATTATTTACGGCATTCTCAATCGCGGCCTCTTGACTGGAAGCGGTGGACAAAGAGGTAGGAAAACGTTTCCATTAGCACTCGTATTGTCACCAACGCGCGAGTTGGCCATTCAAATTCATGAAGAAGCGCGAAAGTTTGCATACAAGACGGGATGCAGACCAGTGGTTGTCTATGGTGGCGCTCCAGCTGTCGAACAGTTTCGAGAAATGGAGCGCGGTTGCGACATTCTCATCGCGACACCAGGGAGACTAATTGATCTAATCGACCGAGCTAAAGTTGGATTGGCCAAATGCGAGTACCTGGCATTGGATGAGGCGGATAGGATGTTGGATATGGGTTTTGAACCGCAAATTCGACAGTTGGTTGAGCAAAGAGACATGCCTCGTACGGGTGAGCGTCAAACGATGCTCTTCTCGGCAACCTTTCCAAAGGAGATTCAAAGAATGGCAGCTGATTTCTTACACGACTACGTCTTTTTAACCGTTGGTCGCGTTGGCTCCTCTACAGATCTCATCAATCAAACGGTCTGCTACGTTCCATCTTATTACGACAAGACGCAAATGCTTTTGGATTTGACAGAAGCTGTCCCAGGTTTGACACTTGTGTTTGTTGAAACAAAGAGAGGTGCCGATCAATTGGAAGACTTTTTGTGCGAGCAAGGAAAACCGGCGACATCCATTCATGGTGATCGCACGCAGCACGAGAGAGAGGCTGCGTTGAAGTCGTTTAGGGCAGGGAGAACTCCAATCTTGGTCGCTACAGATGTCGCAGCAAGAGGTTTGGATATTCCTCACGTCACGCACGTCGTGAACTTTGATTTGCCGACAGATATCGACGATTACGTCCACAGAATTGGTAGAACTGGACGCGCGGGTAAGAAAGGTCAAGCCACTGCTTTGTTCGGAGACAAAGATGCCGGCATAGCTAGGGCTCTCATGGACGTTATGTCCGAAGCTGGACAAGAAGTTCCTTCCTTTTTGGGTGGTTTCGCATCCAGATCTTCCTACGGCGGTCGATCCAAAGGTCGCTCCGGCGGGGGGAGCAGATATGGGGGGAGAGATTTTCGTAATCACGGTGGAGGTGGAGGTGGAGGTTACGGGGGTGACCGAGGCGGTGGCTACGGGGGAGGTAGCTACGGCGGAGGTGGCTACTCTGGCGGTGGCTATACGAGTTGGGATTAGAAAAAAGAGACGTCAATTAGCTGGTTTAGATTTTGTGTGTTGGAATAAATATATAAGGGAATAATATACCATGATACAAAAGAAATGATAAGACTTTTGTTACTCTGTGCTACTAATGTTATCGTTGTTGTTGTTCTCAAGCGTCGTTTTCGTCGTCGGTACGGTAAAAACTGCTTCTTCTTCCTGCCGTATCCGTATCGCCGAAGGTGACGGGGGGTCGACTAGTTTGTTAATATTTTGGCTCAAGCTACTCATGCTACTCTTCCTCCTATCTTCTACCCATCCTTTCAGTGGACTCGAGTCATCGGTTATGGATAAACCAAACGTCCCGGCCACCATACCACCTATAAAAAATGGCAAGTTCTCCCGTATGACCTCGAAGATGTCTTCCTCCTCCTCCTTTTCTTCATTGTTGTTTGAAGAAGATGACGATGCCTGAAGACAAATCGAAGTTCTTGTTTTTATTGTTGTCGTCGTCCAAAATGATTTCTCCGGACGTTGTCTTCTTCCCCTCGACGACGACGACGACGACGACGACGACGACGCGATGATGGTAGACGAAATAATCGTGCCATTGTGAGCGGCGCAAAGGAACATGTGCGAATATTTTGTTTTTGTGAGGTACTCGTGTCGTCGTGAGAGCACTTTTGAATCCAAGAGAAAAGAGAGAAAAGAAGGGAAAAAAAAGGAATATTTTGAGCATTGAGAGAGAGGGCTCCTCAGAAAAAAAGAGGGAGAAGGAGAGAGAGAGAGAGAGAGAGAGAGAGAGAGAGATTGCGCGCGCTCGTTTACAGAGAGTATCAACGAAGTCTTCTCGGCATACTCATTAATACACGCACCCAACGAACAACGAAAAAGATGAAGTTTGGCCATCAACTCGCATCCGTGGTGAACAACACCGCGGAGGATATTCGAGATAAGTTTCTTCAGTACAAAGCCTTGAAAAAGACGTTGAAATCGATACCGAGTGGAAACGACAACCCCGAAATCGAGAAAGAGTTTATTCGATTGTTACAACACGAAGTCATGAAATTCAACGAGTTCTTTATTAACAAAGAGGAAGAATTAGTGATGAAAGAGAGCAGAATGAACGTAATGTTCAGCGAAATCGTCGGGGAAGATAAACTGTTTGTTTATGAGAATGCGAATGATGGAGATAAAACGAATATTAGTGCTGACCGGGCAACGTTGAACGAGAAAAATGAAGGACATGCACCATCTTCATATCAACATCAACATCAACAGATGGCAAATGCTACTACTGTCGAAGCAAATAACTTAGAGACTGAGGCGGACTTGTGCGTGCAGTTGGCAAACTTCCACGGCGAGTTGGTCTTGATGGAACATTGGACGAATATCAACTTCACCGCTTTGGTGAAAATCTTGAAAAAGCACGATAAACTGTCTCGAGTTGCCTTGCGTTCGCCAATATTAGTCTCAGTCTCGAAACAACCGTTTTACGACACCACGGTGCTGTCCAAAATGATATCTCGCGTGCAAGCGAGAGTGGAATGTTTAGTAAGTAGAATTTCAAACGCCGCTGGAGGCGAAGAGGTGAAGGCGCATATTTTAACCAACATACCGACCACGACGGATTTAGCAAAGCAAACCATGAGTGCGAGGCGTAAGGTTCGATTATCATCAGATGGAGATTTACTAGAGGAGTTTGTAAATGCGGATAAGGAGAGTTTAGAGACCACTTACGGGAGAACATTAGCAGCTTTGAACGCTTGGAACTCGATAAAAAATAGCGAGTCTTCTCAAAATCCGTTCGGGGATGTCCCTAAAATTAGAGCCTTGCAACACCAACAACATCACAAGCAAACGACAGAGGAAGATGTCGTCATGGCAGATGATTAATTGGTGGTGTTGGTGGTGGAGTTATTATTGTCTAGGATTGTACCATTATTATTTGTAGCTTTGTTATATATTTCTTTTCTAAACATACGTACTACAGTAAGTAAGTAACGCTTCGATAAAAATTCACTTGGCATGTCACTCATCACTGCACACTTACGCAACTTGCTATAAGCCTCTCTACTGTTTTAATTTCTATTTTTTTGGATTCGGAACTATTCGTCTTTTGCGGCTTGCCGCCGCGCCGCGATTGAGTGGTGGCCTCCCTCCCGGAAGTAAAGCTTTCCTGGAAAACTTCACGTTTCCTTTCATATCTTTTTCAATTACTTGTACTTCAATTTTCTCTCCTATAGTGAACACACCTTCGGCAACTTCTGTGCGTGCGTGAGCGAAATTCGAAACGTGCATCAATCCTTGATCACCGTTTGGTAACTCGAGAATAACACCGAATGGTTTCTCTTCCACAACAACTGCTTCTACATTCGCGCCAATTTCTAAGAAGGACGATTTTATGGCTTCGACAAAGGCACACGCTTTATCATGACTTTCCTTCGTCTTTGCAAAGATTTCAACCTCTCCATCATCGTTCAATACCGCAACTTTCGCACCTGTTTCCTTCTCCAATCCCTTGATGATAGATCCGCCTGGTCCAATAAGTTTTCCAATGAGAGAAGGATGTATTTTTGTACGAGTAGATCGAGGCGCATTTTCCTTCGCCTCGATGTTCGGCGTTGAAATCGTCTTCTCCATAACGTCGATGACTTTTGCTCGACCAACACTGGCTTTGTTCATAGCTTCAATTAAAATTTCCAAAGGGATGCCTTTCGGCTTACAATCCAGTTGAATAGCCGTTATGCCGCTCCTCGTTCCAGCAATTTTGAAATCCATATCACCTAAAACGTCTTCTAAACCCATCAAATCTGTCATAATTTTGTACCTTGGAACTTCTTCACCGCCGCTCGCAGAAGATGAATCAGCATCAGAAAGAGGTTCATCCATGACGAGTCCAACTGAAAGCGCGCCTACGTGTTCTTTCAAAGGAACTCCAGCATCATACAATGCCAAACTTCCGCTGCAAACAGCAGCCATTGACGAAGACCCATTGCTCTCCAGCGTTTCCGCGTTTATTCGAACGGCAAACGGGAAGGTTGATGGATCCGGAAGGGCCGCTGCGAGAGCCTTTTCCGCCAACGCGCCGTGGCCAACTTCTCTTCTCGAAACACCGCGAGGTGGAGCGGACTCGTTCACAGAAAAGCTTGGAAAAGAGTAATGAAGCATTAAACGCTTGCTGGATGGTCCAACGAGGCTGTCCAATTTTTGTGAATCTGCTTCAGCACCAAGTGTGACGACGGCTAACGCCTGGGTGGAACCTCTTTCAAATACACTAGAACCGTGGACGACGGACGGTAAAACACCTACTTCACCGCGTAAATCACGAATGTCATCCATACCTCTCCCATCTACTCGTATATCATCTTCGAGTACCATTTCTCGCATCAAAACGGAGGCGTTATGAAAAAATGCGCCGTCAACATCTTTTTCCGACCATTTCATTTCCTCCTCTCCGTAATCTGCGAGCATCTCTTGGTAAATCAAAGCTTTCAATTCAGCCATTTTCCTCCCACGTTCGTGCTTGTCTTGAATTTTTTCGTCAAATATACCTCGCAACCTTTCCTTACATCGCGTCAAAACATTTTTTCGTAGCTCTGGACATCTTCCTCCTACAGGTTCGGCGACTTCCTGTTTCGTTTTCGGCATTTTCTTATTTTCAATTGCTTTGAGATCCAACTTCTTTTTCAATTCCAACTGCGGTTCAATCAACGATCTAGCGGCTTCGTGCGCAGCGAGTAAAGCCTTCGCGACGTCTTTTTCACTCACACCAGACTCGTCGTTAGCGTGCGCCTCAATCATCAACGCTCTGTCGTAGTTTCCAGCGTAGAAGAAAACTAGTGAAGCTTCGTCACACTCCTGAAACGTCGGGTTTACGCAAATCGATCCGTTTTTCATGACTGCAACTCTACACGCACCGATTGGTCCATCCCACGGAATAGACGATATCGTGAGCGCCGCAGAACACGCATTGACACAAAGAACTGCGGGATCTTGATCTAAATCACTCGCTAAAACAATTGATTGTATCATTGTTTCTTGCGACCAGCCTTTCGGAAAAAGGGGACGCAATGTTCGATCAATGACTCGCATGGCGAGAATTTCCCGGTCTTTCGGCGCACCCTCTCGTCTCGTAAACGTTGGTGGAATCGATCCTTTTGCATATGCGCGTTCGCGGTAGTCTACCAGTAAAGGTACGAAGTCTTTGCTCGGGTCGCCCTTCTCCCGCGATGCGACGGCCGTACACAGAACAACCGTGTCGCCCAAGTCAGCGACGACCGCACCATCCGTAAGTCGAGCAATCGCGCCGGATTCAAACCCTACTTTTACACTCACGTTTTGTTCACCAACTTCAATGGTCGTTTCTGCTCTCGCTGCGCCGTTGAATCGAGTTTGTTCTTCTTCTTCACTTCGCGTGTCTATTGAAGAAGCGGAAGAAGCGAAGGTATGCCGTTTGTTACCACTACTACTATCATTATTCAGAATATAGGCGTTTGCATTCGCTCTCGTGTTATTACTGATGTTGTTGCCGTTATATGGAACAAAACTACTGCTTCTGGCGTGCTGCATCATCATCGTCATCATCGTTCTACATTGTCGTTGTTGTTTCAGCAATCCTGTTCTTGTTGGCAATGAATTTCTACCATAAACAAAGTCTCTCATCAAATAGGAGGATGGAGAAGACCAATCGTTGATACTAACATCATGAGTACTGCTATTACATACATTACTACCACTGTATTTGTTGTATCTGCTCGATCGACGCGACGCGGTTCGAAGCATGTCTATAAAAAGATGGAATTCGTTATTTATGCCGTCATTGAAGAAAAGGAAAAGAGAAATCACAAAAAGAAAAAAGAAAGAAAAGAAGAAGATTTTTGGTCAAATGAATCTGCATTCTTTTCATCGGCAGAAAAGAGCGGATGACGCCGCCGGCTGGATTTGATTATTCCAAATGGGATAAGCTCGAGTTGAGCGACGACGAAGACTTGCACCCGGGTGCGCAATTTATAGAAGCAAACACTCTCAGAAGAATCAAGAGAGAAAGTCAACAGAATAAAGCGTCTGAAATCGACGCGAAAATCAAAGAATACGAGAAAACTATCAAAGAAACGAAGAAAAAGATTAAAACATTGGAGATTGACATCGTCGAAGGGAGTTTGGCGGGCGGTGAGGATGCGTTACAACGCGTGAGAGACGAATTGAACAATCTGGAAACGACCCTTAGAGACACGGAGGAAAAGTTGGAAGCTGAAAAGAAGAAACGAACCTTTAGCGCGGAAGAGTTGTGCAAAGTTACGACTTCAAAATCGCTTGTTGGCAAGGATTGCGTGCCAACGGAAGTTTCCGTAAACGTCCAGGCGCAGAAGATGACGTACGAGGCGTATTGCGAAAAGTATGAGAAAGAGCTAGACACGCTCGCAGAAGGCGGCGACAAAGAGACGAAAAATCAAAACAAGAATCCATACGCGCGGATAGAGGCATATCTCTCGAAACATACGCACTTGGTGTGCGAACATGCGCTCGGATATCTTTTGCTCAAAGCTCTATATGAAGAAATGGACGGCGTCGTAGGTCGAGAGAAGGTACTCAGTACTGCCAAAGCCGGTTTCGCGTTGAAGTCTATTTCCGACTTTGCGACTGCAAATAAGAGAACTATGCTGGACCAATACAAACCATTTTTCGTGCGATTGCTGGAAAACGACGAAAAAGTCTTGCGCGAATACGAGCTCGCCGAGATGGAATACGTCGAAAAGCTAATCGAACGCGCGGAAAAGAAAAAAATAGAAGAAGCAGACGCAAAAAAAGTGGAAGGGACCACCCAAACAGTGGAAGACATAGAAACCCCGCCGCTAGGACCAGGAGGCCTCGATCCGGTTGAAGTTTTTGAGAGCTTGCCGAAAGAAATGCAAAGTGCGTTTGAATCTGGTGACGTCGAAGCGCTTCGTGAATACGTCAATGCTCTTTCGATGAAAGATGCCAAGTTTTACATGCGAAGAATGGTGGACAGTGGTTTGTGGGTGCCTCAAGAAGGCGAACATCCAGGCACCGCTTTAGTAGACTCCGAAGAGGAAGAGGAAGAGGAAGAGGAGGAAAAAGAAGGAAATGGTGATGGTGATGATCAAACGAAATAATCTAAAGAAACATCGGAACAGAAATAGCTATATATACTAGACGATATCAATACCTATTACCATGGTACCTACCTCAGGTAGGTACTGTTACGGCTAAAGTACCTGGTACCAGGGTACCATGGTACCAATGGTACCAATGGTAGTGGTACAATTAACTATAATTAAATAAAAAGCAGAGAGTTTCATCGTCGTCATCATCATCTTTGTCCTCCTCTGGCGGCCATTCTTTCATTTAGCTTTCTGGCTTGCTCTCTCGCCTTATCTATCAGTTCCTGTGCATCGGCACCTCCAAAATTTTCCTCTTTTTGTTGTACAAAACTTATCTTCGTTCTATTCCTAATTCTATCTTCAGCCTCGGCTCTTTGTCTCAATGCTATTCTCTCGTACGCGTCTTCTTCCTCTTCTTGCTCTTTTTCTTTTCTCCGTCCTGGAAGCTCACTTCCATCTTGTTCCACTTCAAAGTGGTCGAAGATAGATTGAAGGAAATACGGGTTGCGAAACCCTTTCGGCTCCCTCAATTGACTGTTTATGTTCATTTGAGTCGTTCTTTTAGCCTCTAAATACTTCTCCACGCGCGCTTGTATCTCAGGATTGATTTTGTCTTTATTCTTGTTCTGTGTGTGGCGATGTTGTTTACTTCTTCGGCTGCTATTTTCGAGCGTCGAAGGAACACTGAGAGGACGTCGTCTCAGTTCCCTTTTAGCAGTACCAGTATCATTATCTTCTTGTTTAGTATTCTTTTTCTCTCCCTTCCCTTCTTCCGCGTCACTCTCGTCCTCGCTTCCGTAGCCTTGAACGAGGGAGGATATCATGTGTGCTCTCCAAATGCCAAAAGTGAAGAAGAAATTTAAAGATTTTTTTTTCTCGTAATAAAAATGCACACAGATGACAGAATTGTCGTTATAAAGAAAAGTTTGAGATTTTTAAACTTTTTACCTTTTCGTTGGTGATAAAACACGATACCAATGACGTGATATAGAGGTATGTCTGCACCGCGCGATAACGTTTCTTTCGACTCGGAGATGGAATATTTCTGGCAAAGGTTTGAGCAAATTCATCATCACCGCCAAGAAGTTGCAACATTGGTGGAAAAAAAGGACCAGGACGAAAACGAAACGGATGAACATAAACACGAGTCGGAGGAACTCGAGCGCGTGTTGGATAAAATGCATGCGTCGGAGGAAGAGAATCGACGTTTGCGAAGAGAAGTCGACGAGCTCAGTTTTAAGTTACAACGACGTCGAAACGTAAAGAAGAGAAAAGAAACATCAACACAACACAAAAAAGAAGACGAGGAAGAAGATTATAACTGCGATTCGCTTCCATTGTATTCTGAATACGTCAGACAACGTCAACTAGGAATAGAATAATTAGAAAATCAGCTAACATCGGGATGACTGATTATTATTGACTATGTGTACATCATTCATTGCTGCTATTACTGTTATTTCACATCGCTTTATTACTATTGAACGCGTCTCGGCTCGCCTTCGTGCCTGGAATAGCTTCGGAAACGCAACTTGACCAAACGCGTTCCCAAAGGTATTCTTGAATCTGAGTACAAATATTTCTGTACAATATCAATTCCATCCTTGTCTAAGCATTCGTCGCCGTCGTTGTCGTCGGTGACGTTGTCTTTCCTTTCGTATTCGTCGCTATTATTATTCATCTTTAAGAACTGAGGCGAAATAGCTTTCAACGCCGTCTCGAGAAGAGGAACGAAGAAGTTTGCAACCGATTCCGTTTCGGACAACAGTTTCGTTCGATATATTTGCATGTTCATTCTCTTCACTTTTCGAACGTCACCAGGCTTGATGTAACTGTGCGCAGTAAAGTCCGGCAAAATCCGAATACCTACGGGCGTGCCTTCCCAGAAGGAGAGCTGGTTGTCTTCTTCTAAAAGTTCGTTCACGATTCGTTTACCAAACAATGATTGCTCAAGCGATCCGAGCAGCCTTCTTGTATCGCCGATGTTAGATGATGAACTTTTAGAGTCGACAATGGGACCATTACTCCTAAAATCTTTGTTTCCATACGACGGTGGTGGCTTTGGTTTTGCATTCTCAATTTTTTTCAATCTTCGACCGTATTTGTACACCCACTTTTGGTTCGATCCACCCCCCGAATGTCGATCGATAACTTCACCGCCGTTTAGCAAAAGCCGCGCTTTGAAAGCTTCTTCGCGATCTTTGGCCTTTAATCGAGATTTCTCCGCGAAAGCGGCAGCTTCGGTCGTTCGGTGCATATTCATCAAAGCGGCACGCTCGGCGTTTGATTTGCTCGGAACTCTCACACTATCCGCACCACTGAAGACGACATAATCTTTCTTCACGCCAAACTGAGCTCCATTTGCACCCCACTTGTTCAGGTTCACTCGCTCGATGTGCAAATAATTCAAGTTGAACTCTTGCTCTCGTCGCATATTTTCTCGAAATTTGAGTTCATCTCGCAAAATGACACCCTCTGGATTCTTCAACGCATTTTCAACTTCAACGGAATCTACTGTCAACCCTTCTTCCTGCTCGGTGAATTCAATGAAAACAACTAAACCGACACCAGCGCTTACTTTCATTACGGTGCCTTCATTCCTCTTCACCTCTCGCAAAAATGCGTTCATTTCGGCCTCCGTTCGCTTCCTTCCGCCTTCTTCAATACGCATTCGCGAACTTGTACGATCGAGTTTCGCGTAAATCCAATTACTCAAGCTCTCATCGTGCGTAACTACGTAGTAATTGAAGCTTGTTTCATACACGACGTACCCAGGTCCACCATGTAGCTGTGAAAATTTGACGGAAGCTTTCGAAGTGCTGAGCAACCATTCTTTCGTGGACCGGTCGACAATTCCATTTGGATTCTTGTTTGCTTTTTCACTAATTTTTCCCCTAAGCGACGACGATGAGAGATACTTCAAAGCGCCCTCGTCTCTGATAAACTGCGCAAACTCTCTCGCATTTTGTACGTCTCGAACAACCATTTCGTCATTCCTTCTCTGCCTTCTTGTTTCTTCATCGTTGTCGTAATACTCGTTATCATCTTCGCCGAAGATATTGTGACCAATTGACTCTAACGTGTTCACCATTCTCGTGAACATTGTGATAGAAGAAGTACTAGCGGTACTTTTTCCTCGTTGCATTTGATTTTTTGTTCTCTCATTCTCATAAACTGCTTCGCTGCGTCCTGTTGTATTAGTCTCGCTTTGTAATTCGTAATTCAACGGGTGGTGTTTGTTTTCTCGATCGTAAATACCCTTGAGCGCGAGTCTTCGTCGCTCTAACTCTAGCGTTTCCCATTCGACCTCCTTCGCACGTTGATCCCGCATCCGCGCGGCAGACATCCAAGTCTCACCTTTCATCGGGCCGGTGTTCACATCCCTTTTCCAAGTCCACGCGAATGGAAAGTGTACCGGACATCTTTGGGCGTATTGTTTCCTCCCGCCCTCGCCTTCCCAGTTTCCACACGTGTCTGGATTGATGGTGAGATATTGACTCGCCTCGTCGCATTGACACACCATGTGCGAAGCAATACCGTTCTGGCCCGCCAGTGTACCTTGTATGTCCTCCAAAACTTGCGGCGGCGAGAAGTAAACTTGTTTGTTTGTTGTTTTGCTATTCGTATTATTATACTGTTGAGAGAAAAAATTTTCTGGTCTCTGTTGTTGTTGCTGTTGTTGTTGTTGTTGTTGTCGTCGTCGTCGTCGCGCGTTCCGAACGACATTTTCGTTTTCAGAAAACTGCGAGAAAGTACTCGATGGGAATTGCGGATTAGACCGTTTTGTAGCGACGACGAAAGTCTCGTCTTCAGTCGAGAACCAATTGTCGTCGGGATAATCGTTTTTCTCCTTCGTCTTCTTTCTTTCCTCTCGTCTCCTGTTTTCGGCGAGAAAATTTTGCTCTCCCAAATAAGCCTGCGCTTTCAAACGGTCCCGCATCTTTTGTGCACTATTCCTACCATCACCGACGGGTGTGACGAGATTCTCCTCGTCCACTTTCACCATCGTATTTCACAGAAATGAGTGGAGAGTGCTTTTGTTAGAGGAAGGGAGAAAGAGAGAAAGAGAAAAAAGGGGAGGAAGGGGGAAAAGTGTAACACCCTAATTCTATTTTCTACCTTGGAACACCCAAAAAAAAACACCCTGCAAAAAAAGATCGGACACTTCACAAAGTGCGACACTTTCACTCGCTCGTAAGCGAGAACACGCGCACGCAAGGAGACGAAGAAGAATAAGAACAAGAAAAGCTTCGTAGTTAACGAACATCGCGCGATCTTGTTCTTCTCCAACGTTGTTTTCTTTCAAAAATCTGAGAAAGAATAAAAATTCAAGAGGGCGGACGGCAAGAAAGGATGAGGTACAGCAAACCGCACTCCTCGGACTCGCAATCTTTGATAGTCAACAACAAGTACACGACATGGAGCGCCTATCTGGGCGTGGACAAGCTCTTAAATGCGATATGGCACAATGTTTTTAGCATGAGCGTTTTGGCCTCGTTACTTTTCCTTGCCGTGACTATCGGATCACCTCCACATTTTAACATTTTAACTAAAACGGCAGCTTCATCCGTAGCAGCGTCGGGAACGACGACGGCAATAGCGGCGACAAACAAACTCCTCGCGACGTTTTTTCCTTCGAGACTAAGTGACGGTGGTAATAACAGTAAGAAGAAGAACGAAGAAAAGAATTATAATAACAACAAACACCAAAAACAAAAACGGCCAGAAGGAAAACTGGGAAGTTATAGCATACCGAAATCGTTTTCATTTAAAGATATTTTGGACTCGCGAACGATGCTTCTTCCTGAACAACCCCGAATGCCAATGCACATACTCAGCTGGACGCCGAAGTTCGGGTTCACCATGTGGACGCTCAAAAAAGTCGACGAGGAGTTGAATGTGGACGACAGATCATCTGGCGCGGTTGACTTTTTATACGCCGTCGCTTCAACTGAGTTTTCCGACAGATTTGATGCGTCGAATCCAGCAAATCTACCGCTCCATTTGGGTTGGGCGACTCAAGACTATCCGCAAAACTCGTGCGCTGGGTCAGATAGCGGATGCGGCTCTATTCCAGCGCCAATATTCACCTTTGGAACGGTACCAAAGGACTCATCAAAGATAGCAGGATTATTACAGGCGCCAACGTTGCCGCTCACGCCGTGCATCGCGCACGCGTATGACCCAGACAAATACGCTCAGTGCAACTGGTTTTCCTCGCCTTCGCAATGCTCTGGAGATAAAATGTACATCGAAAAGTACGATAGTAACGCGGCAAGAATTGACAAGTTCAACTCGCTCATTCCAAAAATGGTTTGGAGAGGATCAGATTGGCGATATCTTTCGGAGTACGAAAGTATTGGAAGCGGGAGTGGAATTGATTTTCTGCGCGAACTTGGGCTATGTCACGCGAGTAAGTCTGAAATTATAGATTCCGTGTTGCATTCGCCAGTTGGAGACACGGTGAAAAAACGAGTTCCGCCAAGATTGTATGCTGCCGTCCTTGGCTCGTTGCATCCGGAGAGTTTCGACATAAAATTCACGGACAGAAACAAACGCGCTCCGCAATCTTCCTGCATCGACGATAAATTCCATATTTTTACATCCAATGAGATGGATGCTTGCGGTTACTCGCAGTACAAGTATCTTGCGGACTTTGGAGGTGGGGGCGGTACTTCGTGGAAGTCTACACTTTGGTTTCTCGGCATGCCTGGCGTTCTGTTTCATCACGAAACGCCAATGCGGGATTCTTTTTACGACGATATTCAGCCATGGGTGCACTACATTCCACTCGATGCAGATCTCTCAAATTTAGAAGAAAGAGTAAAGTGGGCCAAGGAGAATCCGGATGAATGTGCATCGATTTCCAAACGTGCGACGCAGTTTGCGGAGAAAATGATGAGCGCAGATGGTTTAATAGAACACACGAAGAAGACGTTCGTGGAACATTTTGGGAAGTTTATTGATGCATACGAAATACGTCCTGCTGACGAGCATATTTCTACGGCAGTTTTAACCACAAAATATTCCAACGATGCCTTAGAGAATGTGAAGTACGCGCCGACTGAACCAGCATACTTGGGCAACGCAGAACAAGGAGATTAAGGAGAAAAAGAGAATACATAATTACATATACTACTAATTATGAGCGCAAAAATAATTACCACTATGTAGATATAGCCATACCTATACAACAAATACTAACATTTACGAATAAGACTATTTCAAAACTGCTTTTGCTATCGGTGTCAATCCGCGCTTCAGATCGCCATCAAGAAAAGGATCTATGCGATCATCCTCGAGGAATCGAAACGCGTTTCTAAATTCATTCACGTTTGCATCAATGGGGGCATCCCAATGCGCTGGAACGATGATCTTCATGGATTCGCCCCATCGCGCGCTCACTCGGTCGACCCAATTACGAACTGCCTTCGGATTTTGCGCATAGAGCAGTGTTCGAACAACCGGAGGTACGAGTAACCGATTCGATATGGAGTCAAAATTTCTTTCCCACCCGTCAGTCCAAACGACTTCACTCGGCGAAACCAATTCCTCGTGTTCTGGAAAGAAGAAAGTTACGAGCAGCGCCGTTTTCTTCCAACCCGTGAGAACGTTTTCCGGAGTATCATCCGGCTGTGGATCTTTCGTCGAACGTTTTGAAACGAGAAGGAGTTTTTCTTTCGAAGACAAGACCGGTGGCGTCAAAGGAATCTTCGCGAGCGCGTCCGTGACAATCAACATGCCTGTTTTGACATCAAAAAATGCGCACTCTTTAATTTGAACATTACTATTCGCGACGTTAAACGCACCAACATCGAGCGTCTCGTAGTTGATCTCGTCTTTCCATGTCGGTTGCTTTGTCGCTGTTTGTGCCTCATCGTTTGATTCCGAGAGCACAAACACGTTCGATTCTGTGCCATAAACGTATGCGTTGGAGACGTTCTTGACTGGAAATGAAAACTGACCAGGCGCTACCCATATTTCGGCCTCGGGCCACCTTTCATGCGCATCTCGAGCAAATATTTTGTGCTCTAAAGCGTATGTCGGCACTACTATCGAAGATACGCGAGATGAAGCAGAAGCAGACGATGGTGCATCTCCACCATCGTCTGCGGAGCACGATTCGACTAATCGAAAAAATTCATCGGTCGGCGCGAGCGGATTGTGCACCCACAAGTCACCAGAAGATAAGCGAACGACAACGCATCGTAGAGGCGTTTCCAACGGTCCCAGTTCAATAGTCTGTTCCAAAGCCCAGCATCTGCCTTCAACTATCGTCGTCTTTATCGTTTTCTTTGTTCCTTCACCGAGAAAAGGCTGGAAAAGAGTCGGGAACCTTTGCGTAAAACGCGTTTGTTGTTGCTGCTGTCCTGCGAAAGCTGAGATAGAGTTACTTTGTGCTACAAGGAGCGTCGTCCACGCTACGAAATCTCTGCGCGATGAAGTTTGGGTTTTGAATTTTAGTTGTTCTTCTCTTTCACTCGTCGTCGATAACCAGGGGATCTCTCGTCGCTCTCTTCGTCCTCGTCTGTTTTCTTCACTTTCATCAATATCTGTTTTCATCGACATCTTGAGCACTTTTTTTGTCGTCTTTGTTTTCGCCGAACAAGAAGAAGTGGTCGAAGAAGAAGTGGTCAAAGAAGAAGAAGATAATGAATCGCGCATAGTCGGCGCCCGATCTGCGAGGGAGAGAAGAAGCGAGCGCATAGAGGTATCGACGTCCACGGCCCTTTTCCTCCTTTTTTTTTTGACGAGGATATTGACGAGAGACGACGGACGAGACAAAAGCAAAAGGGAAGAAGACAAAAAAATTAACAGAAATCAATCCAAAATTAATAATCAATCCCGCACACAAATTTGTCTCGCACGTAATTATTGAAAGATTTTCTCGAGTCACGGCACCACACAAAAAGACGTGCGAGAAGAAAAAAAGGAAGATGGCAGATTTTGGATTCGTGCTCCCAGATCGTCTGAAGTCTATTTTAGATTATCATCAGCAACATCAGAGGAAGTCAGAGTCATTCGAGCACCGTTTAGAAAAAGCAAAATTGAAGCGACAGGTAAGAAGAATTCACGTCCCCGAGATTTTTTTTGTACTCGTACGCGCGTACACTCTTTCAACCCGGAAGAGGACTGAGTGCTTCAAAGAACACTAACAATACATGTGCATATCTATCTGCATTTTTCAGGCTTTTCTTGAATGGACGGTGCAAAAAGCGTCGACCATGTCCTCGCCTCCTCGACGAAGGAAGAAGTCCAATTGTATATCAAAGCCGTCGAATTTTTCTTCGCGAATTGGTGGTTTTTGCATGACAAGACAATTTGTGGATGTTGATGATGATGAAGAAAACCTTCAGTCCAGAAAAAATTTTTCACCATCTTCCTCACAAAAACCGAAACGACGTCTGTTTCTTGACTCCAGTGAAGGGGAAGACGTTGAGAAAGAAGACAAAGACAAAAGAGAAGAGGAAGAGGAAGCTATTGTGTACAGAAATAGGTGTTTGGAACAAAAACTTGCCCGTGCAAGAGCATTGCATACTCTCAGCGTGCAGAATAAACGCGAAAAAGCAAATGCGTTCAACTGCCGTCACAAAGACGTGGTGAAAGCGCAAAAGAACTTTAACGAAGAAAAAACCTTAAAGAATTCACAAATTTTAGAGGAAAAGCAACGCAACGCAGCGGTGAAACGATCTTATGTGCTCTTTCGTAAAGGAATTCGTGCCAAGTGTGGAGTGCAACAATCTCCAGAAAAGGCTTTGGAGCGCTTACAACACCTCCACCGCGTCGAACGCGTTCAAAGACTCTGGAGAGTTTATGCGGAGAGTAGATCGTCTACAGAAGCCTTGGGTAAAAGCATCATCGAGAAATTATCATTGGATACCGCGCGGAAAAGTTCGAATTACGATGATTTCGCGTTATTGTTGCAAGATGCAGACGTGTTAGATGGAATGCGACTCTGGTTGAAACGTTTGGATTCTCGATTAGATACACTTGGTAAGGAACAGAGCATCACGACGCAATCACATCTTCGTCTCCTTTTTCCTCCTACGAAGAACAAAGGAAAACAACATCATACTGATCGGATCGGTTCTTTGGATGATATTGTAATTCCAAGGTTTCCAACTCGTATCCTCATGTGTGCGTACATGGTTTGCGCTCACCCTGAAATGGTGACGGGAGAATATGCCACGGAAGATGATGAACCGTACGAAGTACAAGAGCTTCGAAGCGTATCAGTGCGTTTGGTGAAAGCTATTGATGCGACGATTGAAGCACGATTGACTCCCGTGGAACAGATTAAGAGTACCGAAAAGAATGTGCTCACCTATAACGAAGCAGCTGTACAGTTTGCAGAAATCTGGGACGAGTACGTTCGCGCCTTTAGCGTCTGGAAAATTAGCGACGCAACTGCTTTAGAAGCAGAATTGATCCGAATAGCTGTAGCTATGGAGGCATCCATGTTGAGGAAATGTGGAGAAAATTCCTCACAAGCAAACGCGCAAGAGCCGATCGACGACATCAGCGCCATTCGCGAGCAAACGTGCTCCGATAGAGAGCTTTTACGAGGAAAAGTGAGAGAAATTAGTGGTGATGTTGGAGTTTTGAGATTTGATGATGCCATACGCGCGACCCATGAGAGCGTAAGATCTGAAAGAACAGCTGCATTGAACGCCTTGGATGAAACCAGAGATTCTTCGCTCGATGAATCCGAAGGAGATGCCTCAGAAAAGAAGTTTGAAGCGAGACGCAAACAGCGCTTTCAGCATTCGCAACAATTATTGCGAGAAAAAGAAGAGGCAAAGAAAAATATAGCTCAAAGCAGAAATGAGCGCTTGCAGCGCATGTCAATCATGCATGAATTACTCGCAGACATCACGTGGCTACCGTTTTCGTTAGAAGACACCGTATCAGATACGCAAGAAAAGGATAACACCACCAACACTACCACAATCGCCTCATCAGCTGCTGGGCTCGAACACCAGGTACGCGTTCAAGCGAAAAACGCGTTCTGGCACGTGGTTCGAGAAAGTTTGGAGTCCCCGACGCTCGATTCTTCCAATGAAGACAATATCGTCGTGGCAAACATTCGTGAGTTAGTTGCTCTCATTCACTCTCTCATACCGGAGTCTTGGAAACGAAACGATACGACTACGCGTTGCGCACTCGAATTATTGAATGAACGAGAGCTTGCGCAAATAATTTTTGCGCGAAAGGAAACGGCGCTCTTAAAATCACTTTTAACGAAAACTCTCGACGCTTCGTTCGCATTATTAGTTAATCTCGGTAGCGATGCGCGCGAGTCGCAATCGAAAGCCAAACGCGAGTCTTTGATGAACGCGTTAGAAAACGCTTCTTACTCCGAGACAATTATACTTGTGCTCCAATTTTTATGGGATATGACAAACGAGCTCAAAGAGGACATCTCCAGAGGGAAAACCATCCTTGCCGTCGAAAAACTGCGTCGCCTCTTGCGTGGACCCGATTCCAATATTGCCATGTGTTGGATTCGTGATACGTTTAGTCAATTGCATAATCTCGACGTGACTCCGTGCAATGAAGCCTTACCAAACACTAAGAAGTGGCTTTTCAAGAGCGCTTGCGAACTGGCACCGTTAGTCGAATCGAGCGGTCTACTTCGAGATATTTTGAAGAAACAGCAGTCCACATTGAACGAATATAACACTCACAACATCCCAGAGATAATTCGTGCAGGATTAAAAGACACGACTGTCCATTCGAAGATGGATAAAGTGAGTCTCGTTGATAATGATGAACGTGTTACCGTGGACTGGGCTAGTGTTCGAGCGAGTTCCTGCGAAGGTGTCGTCAGATTGATGTTCATTGATCTCATTTGTCACAGAGAGGAACACTCCGAGTTACCAGAAACGTTATGTTTTGATGCAACGCGTATCAATCGAGCGCAAGATTCATTTCAGCGCCTTTTGTTGTCGTGCGCTTGCCTCGCTCTGGTCGAACAGCTTCATCCGCCGGGCATTTCTTCTGTTACGCCAGAGATGAAGTGTGATTTAAACAACCGTATCTCTGCAATTCTGCGTGACGACACGAGCAAACTTAAAGATGTTGCCGCAGAAGTTGCCCGAGCAGTTGGTTCTTCGCGAAGTACCTCTACGATATCACTCGTCGAGCGCATGCTGCTGAAACTCATTGGCGAAGGCGTACTGGATGAAAAGAGCGCCCCTGCAAAATCATCAGATGAGATTTCGAAGGCTTTGCTGAAGAACGTTCGCGAAGCGCTCGTAGCAAGAGTTCTCGGCGGTAAATATGCGCTCGAAACTATGCTCTCGCGATTGAACAACTGTCGCTCTGGCATTGTTGCGGAAAAATTCGACGCTTTGGCCATTCGCATCCATGTGCTCGCCCAAACGTCTTTCGTCATACATAAAAGTACCGTGTACAACCCACTCGTACTCAAAGCGTACGAAACTTCAGAAGAACTATAAATGAAGGAAATTATTCGATATTCTATATGTTAGTACATGCACCTCTCGTTCTGCTCTTTCTGTTCATTTCTTCTTTTTTTCTTCTCCGTTTTTACACAATTGGAATGGAAAGGCGAAATTGCGATTCCAGTCATCTCCCAAGGCTGACGACCAAATTCGTCAAAACATTTTGGCAAACAAAAGAAGATGTTATCGATACGCCCAAACTTGATATCCTCGCGCTCAGCTATTGGCACTTTTTCTTTCTCATCCTCCTCGACAGGAAAGCGACAGAGAAGATCGACGTTGAAACTCTTTCTTTCATCATCATCATCATCATCTTATTCTTCTTTCTGTCGGCACTCTGTGAAACGCGGTGAGAAAACTTCTTCTTCGTTGTCGTCATCGTCATCATCGTCAAATATCCACACCGTGAGACAAAGATTTCCAATCTGCACCGCGTATAATAATAATAGCAATTTCAGTAATTACGAAGATGAAGAAGATTTCGATGAACCAGTGCCTGGACCGGGAGGGCGCATTGAGTCAGATGCCATCAAAAGAAACGTGAGAGATTCGGTGATTAACGCCATAGACCAAAGTCGAAGCCGGAGAGTTACCGCTGGAGACGTCGCATCTTCCTCGGGCATTCAACTCTTCGATGCCACGCAAGCGTTAACTGCTTTAGCTGCCGATACAAACGCTTCTCTAGAAGTTACAAATGACGGAGATTTAGTGTACGCTTTTCCGAGCGGATATAAACAACTGTTGCAAGCGAAGTCATTCAAGTTGAAAACGGAACCGGCTGTAGATAAGGTGAAAGAATTTCTTTCCTACCTCGTGCGGGTGTCATTCGGAACAACTCTGGTGGCATCTGTTGTTATCGTATACACCACGATATTTGCGCTGTTATCCTCGCAGAAAGATGACCGGAACGACCGAAGATCGAACAGAGGTGGCGGCATGATGTATTTCGGTCCTAGATTCTACCCAGGGGATATTTTCTGGTATCTCGATCCGTACTATTACCGTCGACCGTATCGATTACGCGCGAAAGACGAGATGAACTTTTTTGAGGCAGTCTTTTCATTTGTCTTTGGGGACGGTGACCCGAACAATGACTTTGAACGCGAGCGCTGGGTACTTATAGGACAAACCATCGCTAAAAATGGAGGGGTTGTCACGGCAGAACAGTTGGCCCCATTTTTAGACCGCGAAGTTTCTGCAGAACTCTCGGACGAATCGTTTGTATTGCCAGTGTTGACTCGTTTCCAAGGTTCACCGGAAATGGATGATTCTGGAAACATTTTCTACAGATTCCCAGCCGCGCAAGTCACTGCTTTGGAAAAGAAACAACAAAATCGATTAAAACGTAATAGCGGTAGTAGTACAAATGGATTGGCGAAAGAAGAGCGTTGGTCGTTTTCTCTGGCTGATCCGAGCCAAAAATTTATGTCTGCGGCACTTGGTGTCGTCAACTTTGTCGGCGTGATTTGGTTAAGTAGTTTGATGTCAGATCCCCAGGTCCTGTATCGCAACGCCGAGTTGGTCCAATCGATTGGTGGTTTTCTTCCGGCATTGCAAGTTTACGCGGCGCTGTTCTTCGCCATTCCAATTTTGCGAAACTTCAGAATCGGAATTAAGAATAAGCAAATAGACCAAAGAAATACCGTGCGTTTACAATCACTTTTGCGTCTAGAGCGCCCGGACGAGAAGTTGCGCAGAAAATTGACCGAAGCGAAATCAAAGGCGAGCAGAAAATTTGTGTCAGAGGTGGATTCCATATTTTCGTCGTCAGGGAAAGGCCAAAAAGACAGTTCGGCGCTCGAGTTAGAAGCTTTCGATCGTCGACTGAATAAGGAGGATTAGTTTGATAATAAGATTGTATTTTGAATTATAATGAATGGAAAGAGTTTAAACACGTTCTTCGCTTTTTTGTGATGTCGGTGATGTACATTAACAATAGAATAACAACGTAGTAATAGTCTATCACGTTCTATTTTCACTTCTAAACGGGCGTCAAGAGAGAGATTAAGTCCGGTCTCGGCGTCGTACGCATGCCGACGACAATGATGAGTGGAATGAGAGCGTAGTGGATGACTTCTGAGTTGTTGAAGACGTAGTTCGCAGCTTTCGCGATCGATGCTTGAATACTGGCCATTTTTGATGTCTTTTGCCGAGATGGATACCACAACTACTGCTACTACTACTATTACTTATGATAGTTACGATGTAAACCGTACGCGTTTGAAGTTTTTATGTCGATGCAATCACCACCACCACCACGGCCAACAAGAAGCACAATAGTACTAGGAGTAATAGCAATGCAATGCGGACAAAAAACGCGAAACTGAGGTTCTTTTCTTTTTTGTGTGGAGAGAAGGACAAGGAGGAGGATGGAGAATTTTTGAGAAGAAGAAGGGGAAGAAAAAAAAAGGTAAAGTCGGGGGACGAGAGAGAACAAGAGACGAAGGCGAGCAAGAGACAAACAAACAAACAAAAAAACAGATCTCCAGATCTCTCTGTTTTTTCCCGCCACCAGCCCTCTTTTCTCCGAGAGAAAAAAGAAAAAAAAGGCATGAGATGAACCACGTCCGTCTGCATAAATTATTTTCTCAATACTCCTCCGCGCGCGCGCGCGCCTATATATTATCCCTCTTTGATACTATTTAATAAGACGGAAGACCGTGGAGAATAGGTAAGGAGCATCGCCTCCTCAAACTTCTTCTTCTTCTTCTTCTTCTTCTTCTTCTTCTTGACTGTGCTTGCTTTTACGAAGGGGCGAAAGTAGAATTCGATCGCCCATTTTTTTCGCCGCACAAGACTACAAGTGCGCATGTACTAATCAATTCATTTCTTTATAAAATCTATCGCAAAGAAGGAGAGATGCGCACGCCGACGAAGAAGAGAAAGACACCGATAAAGGAAACTAAATCGGTCTCAGTTTCTACGACGTCGACGCCCGTGAAAACCTCTCCCAAAGCGCGGAGAAGTCTTAAACTTTCCGATGTCGAAGACACTGTTGTGAAAGGGGAAAAAGAAAAAAAAACGCAAAAGAAGAAAATTGTTCCGCAGGCGAGTCCAACCATGGAAAGGGCTGGGAGCACGCGAACGACGCCTAAACGCGCCGCTGCAACAGATGCGAGGAAGAAGTTTGAGCAGCAGCAGCGAAATGGCGGGTTTGAAAGCGACGACGATGTTGTTTTTGGAAATGATGATGATGATGTTGATGATGACGGTTCGACGAAAATCTCGCGTGGGAAGAAGAGGGGCAAAAGGCAGACGCCGACGAAGAAAAAGAACAACAGGAGGACGAATGACTCTTCCGACGATGATTTCAATCACGACGACGACGGTGAGGAAGATTACGAAGAAGAGATATTGGTGAAGAAGAGGAGTCCGAGTAAGAACCTTACGCCGACGAAGAGACGGCGACCAGGGAAGTCAGATCCGCCGACGCCGCAATCCAGGTACGTTTCTATTTTTTCGCCTTTTGTGCGCACACACGTTTACACATCGCACGCATTTCATTTTCGCATTCTTCGAGTTTGTGACGCATTTCTCACCCGCTTTAAAATGCTTTCTTCCATGTAATTAGATCTCTTTCTTCGCCGTCCAAATCGGGCGGCTCGTCCGGGATGAGTGCGTCCGAACGTCTTGTAGCGGCTGGCGAAGAGTTACCGGTGATTTCGGAGCCGGCAGCAATGTTTCACGATTTGACATCCAAAGTTCCAAAGATGAAAGAATTTTTGAAGAAGATGAGTCATAGACCGTTGCGTGTAGCGACGATGTGTTCTGGAACTGAATCGCCGTTGCTTGCGCTCGATAAGATTGCCGACGCTACGGAAAAGCTCTTTGGAATGAAATTGGACGTTGAACACGTTTTCTCGTGCGAAATCGAGCCTTTCAAGCAAGCGTACATCGAAAGGAATTTTTCGCCGCCGATTCTCTTCAGAGATATTCGAGAATTGAAAGAAAAGCAAGCATATACTGCCTATGGCGCATTGGTTGACGTTCCCGGTAATGTAGACATTCTTGTCGCCGGTACGTCGTGTGTCGATTATTCAAATTTGAACAACGAACAAAAGGGGTTGAACGAACAAGGTGAATCCGGACAGACTTTTCGTGGAATGAAAGCGTGGATTATTCGCTGTAAGCCACCTGTGGTGATTCTTGAGAACGTCTGTGGAGCGCCATGGCAACAAATTGTAGACGACTTTGCGTCGTTTGGCTATACGGCTGATTTTCTCCGCCTCGATACGAAGCGTTATTACATCCCACATACGCGCACGCGCGTGTATCTGCTCGCTGTTCTTGGAGACGATCAAGGCGTACTCGCTCAGTGGAAAGAACTCGTCAGACAGCTCGAGCGACCGTCGAGCTCGACGTTGGAAGCATTCCTATTTGATACAGACGATCCCAGAGTAAATAAAGGACGGCAGGACTTGGCGCTCCCGGGTGAAAAGAACACGCGCGCCGAGACAGATTGGGGTCGATGCCAAAGTCGCCATATTCGCGCCCGTGTTGAAGAAAAGCTTGGTCAGCAACGTCCTTTTACGCACTGGGACGGTGGTTGTCAGCTGCCGGATTATGCGTGGAACGATTGGGGGAAGGCACAAACGGATAGAGTCTTGGATTTGATGGATATCGATTATCTCCGTCTCGCGAGAGATGGCGTTGACGCCATGCATAAAACTCTGGTATGGAACTTGAGTCAGAACGTAGATCGTACGACTGGTTCGGTCGCGCCGGGTATTTGCCCGTGTTTGACGCCGTCCATGGTGCCTTTCGTTACGAACAGAGGTGGGCCTCTCGTCGGCATCGAGGCGTTGTCGTTGCAAGGCATTCCCGTAGATGACTTGTTGTTAACGCGCGAAAATGAAAACCAAATGTCAGATTTAGCTGGAAACGCCATGACTACGACGGTCGTTGGTGTTTGCATGCTTTCCGCTCTTACGCTTATGGTGGATAGGCTCGCCAATCACAAGGAGAACAACGAGTTCGCGAAGAAACTATCCGCTTCGTCCAAGGAAGAAAAGTTGAAAATTACAAACGTTATCAGTAAGGCTGAACAAATCAACAAAAATACCAAAGTTATGGGAGAAGATAAGTTAAAGGAGGAACTGTTGAATCTCGATTTCAAATCTGAAAAGAGTGTGTTAGCGTTGATGGAGTCTGCACATCGTTCTTCTCGGTTGTGTGTGTGCGAGGCGCAAAGCGGACTCGCTAGTGAAATCGAACGATGCACTAATTGTGATCATACGTGCTGCGTGAAATGTAAGGGTCGACCTACACATTCCTACGGAGCATACAAGCTTGAGCGCGTAACGCCGGATGTGTTTAGCGCGGAGTTGAAGCAAGCGTTGCCGATGACAGTGAAGTTCTCACAAAAATTCAATCTCGCTGAATACGAGTCCAAGTGCTCCTCGAACGTTCATCTTGCTCCAAAATGGAAAGTTTGGCTCGATGCTATGAAAGAGGTTGAGAAAGCCGAGTTCCTTTTTCGTGGTTTGCAGCGCGGGAACGTGTGGCGAATTCACTACGCTTGTCCAGGCGAAGATTTAATTAAACTTGAAGGTCGAATCGACGGTAAGGTGTGTGAATGGTTTGTCATCTTCGAACCGTCGCCAAAGTCAGAGCAAAAGCCAGATGAGATATTTTCTCGACCGCTCGCAAGAATGATTTTAAACAAAGACAAGGCGAAGGATCTTTTGGACGGAAATTGGGAGTTGTTTACTCCGGAGCCGGATGTGTTTCAAGCCCAGATTATTGGGAAAGGCGCTTTGGTCGATTCGTGGCAAGTCACGCTCGGGATGGAGCACGGATCAACAGTTCTTGGCACCGAGAACGACTGGCCACTCAAACGATTCAACAGATACCAGGTTATCGTTAAGGATGAGGACAAGAAAAAGCTCGACAGGGATATTAGTGGAGATTACGCCTTGTATGAGACTTGCGACGCAGCCCAATCTTCGTTACATCGAAGAGTGAACGGAGAGGAAAAAGGTAGGCGCGCGCTCTATTTCTTTCTCGATCAAACGCGTAATAAAGGCGCGACGCACGATACGTTTGTTTTTGCGGACAATCATCGTCGTTTGATGTTCGATGAGTTCCGCGTTGAGACGTGCCACATCGATACAGGTGACGGCGCGGCCAAAGGGTGGCGTCCAAGCGAAGAAAAAGTGGGAACTATTCTCATTAAAATCCGCGGAGAATGGAAGCCGTTGAACAAATCCATAAAGATGGTTCCAATTGATACTACAAAATCGTGCCTGAGTGTTCCTTCGCCCAAGACTACGTTGTCTCAGGGCAATGAATCTTGTAATGCAGCATTGGCTGTTGTGAAATGCAAAGTACCGCTTGCTGAAGTGGACAAGCACGCATGGCCTACCGGAGAATTCGAGACTATACGTTTGGATAAAAGTGCAGAGACGTTTAAGAGATTGCATTGGTTTACGTCGCGTCTGGAAATACCGAAGTCGCTGCAGAGATGGAACGACTTGGACTTGAAAATACCGAACAAACATTCTTCCAACAGAGTGTTTGATGCACTGATTTGCTCGAGGTGTGCTCCCGTGCCGCCAACTTTGCGATGGAGTAGATTTTATGGTTCGACTAAAGTTGAAGCGCGAGAGGACCCGCAACAAGCGGCGGAATACGAGCAAGCGCTCAAGTGTCGACCAGCGCCGTTTATTGTTCGTTGGAAACGCGATGGCAATTTTGGTAAGTTTCTCATCGCTATCAATCCGTCCACGCTAGTGCATCGCGCTTTGGCTCACTTGGCGCCAACGATGGAGACTGCGGGCACTCCCGGTAAGTTATCCGCGACTTCGTGGAAGGTTGTTTCTCACGACGAAAAATCGCTCGATCCGTTGCCAAAGTCCTTCGATTTGAAATCGAACAGATTTGATGCTCCCGCCTCGCAACCTCCAAGATGGAGCAAAAAGTATCCGCTGCGTCCCGAACAACTTCGTTCCCTTGGTTGGATGGTTGAACAAGAAACTACGACGGAGCCATTTATTGAATCTGAAGTTGCTGAGAGCTTGATTCCAAGACTCGGGTTGCGCATGGACGGGAAGGTGGAGGTGGAGAAAACAGTTCGAGGCGGTATCGTTGCCGATCAAGTTGGCTATGGGAAAACCGCGATTTCTATCGGTGTAATACTCTCAAATCAAATAGCGTTTCCTTCTGAGAAGGAAAGTGCGGTTCTGAAACCCGTCCGTGCGATCCCAACTCGTGCCACTCTCGTGGTCGTGCCTTCGCAGCTCATGCGGCAATGGCCGCGAGAAGTAGAAAAATTTTCCGAGAAGGGCACCTTGAAGACTGTCGTCGTGAAAACCGTTGCGGATATGTCGGCGTTGACGGCGAAGTGTATCATGAGCGCGGACGTGGTTATCGTGGCAACCTCTGTGTTTAGATCAAAGCTTTATTTTGATCGTCTCGCAAAACTTGCAGGGACCAAGGCGATGCCCGATCCCAAGAGTGGTGCTCAGGGTCGTCACTTTACTTCCGACTATAACCTTGCTTTGAAAGGGTTGGGTGATCAAATCGAAGCTCTTACTGATCCGAAGCGTGGCGCAAAGTACATCGCCGAGCACATGAAGAAGGACGTGAACGTTCTTGGTGAACTCACTATGCAGCCAAAGCGCTTGAAAGGCGCCAAGTTGGTTGCTGCCACGGTAGCTGCCGGTGGTGAAGGCTTCATGCACATTGAGGAGATGTTTGCTTCGAAAGAAAACGTATCGTCAAATCCAGTGACGACGTCTGTTCCGGAGAAGCCGTTGATTGCTGCGAAGAAGACGGCGACCAAGAAAAGCAAAGTTGCTACGCCGTCCAAGAAAAGTGCCGTTTCCGCTAAGTCTACTCCATTGAAGAAGCAAACTACTCCGAAGAAGGCATCACGTGCGCTCGAATCGTTACCGAATTCTCGAACTGGAACACCCCGCAAGATAGCGGCTGTCACTCCTTCGAAACGGACTTCAGCGCGCAACACACCGCGCAAAAATTATTACGAAGAAGATTATTTCTCAGAAGATACCTCGCGTGGATCAGACGATGATTTTACGTCCGAGGACATTAGCGACGATGATGAAGATGGCTTCGATGTGGATGACGACGACGAGGATTTTGATGACGTCAGGCAAAAGCCAAAGAAGAAGAAGAAGAAGAGTGGCACAGCGAATCGTACATTGACTTCTGGAGAAAAGGATTATTGGGGACTTGAAACCGAAGCTGTTCAAGACAATTGGCGTCGAATGACATCCGTTCCGTTTGAAATGTTCCATTGGAGACGTGCAATCATCGATGAGTTTACGTATTTGAAAAACTCGGACAGAGCAGTCGTTCTTGGGCTCAAGACGCAGTCGCGTTGGTGCTTATCCGGGACTCCTCCGGTTGGCGATTTTGCAGACGTCAAAAGTACGGCAGCTTTACTTGGTGTCAACCTCGGAAGCGATGAAGTTCCAAGGTTCACTAAGTCGGAAATTACTAAGGCGGAATCGTTTCAGTTCTTCAAGGAGAAACCCTCGCAGCAATGGCATCGCAGACGTTGGACGGTGGCGCAAACCTTTATGGATCGTTTCATGCGTCAAAATATCGCAGAGATAGATGAGATCAAATACAAAGATACAAGACTTGATGTACAGTTGCGCCCAGCCGAACGAGCGATCGCCCTCGAGCTCGATCATTATTTGCAGTCTATGGATATGAAAGCAAAGAAGAAGAAACGAGGCGCCGGTGCTGATCGCGATTCGCGACTTGCCGCCGTGCTTGGCTCCTCCGCGACGGCCGAAGAAGCCTTATTAAAGCGCGTCGCTTACTACGAACTCGATGAAGCGGATGGAACAGCAGTTCGAACGTGCCAAGATATTGTGAACTTGCGCATGAAGCAGCGAGATGCGTGCTTGGAAGAGATTGGCAAGGAAATATGCACCGGGCGTATTCTGCAGAACGAGTGTAAAACTTTGAGTAAAAAAATGGAGCAGGATTACGATGAAAGTAGTGATGAATTTCACGTGTGGGAGCAAAACGTCTTTGATAAGATTGGAGGAGTAGATTACGTTGGAGATCCCGAGGCGCACAATATCTTATCGAAGGTATTAAGAGATAACGATCTCAAAGCAGCGAAGAAAGTTGAGACGAAAACAAATCCTCCGCAATACAGTAAAATTGAAGTCATCATCGAAGGTAAAGTCACTACTGCGACGATTTTGGAATACAAGGGTCAACACAGACAAAACGCCAAGCTTGAATATAAAAATGCGTCTTCGGGTAAGACTCTGATCACGGAAAAGAACTTGAAGAGAGTTGATTACAAAGTTATCAAGCTGGCACCAGAAAAGACCAAGTCTGATTCGAGCGATAACGTTTCCAAGGTGAACACGTCGAAGAAGATCAAGAAAGATTCCAAGAACGACAAAGCATGGGAGCTTCGCGAGCACACTCATCAGTTAATTGCTTTACAGAAGGAGCTTGTCGGTCGTGTCCGATCTTTGCGCTTCTTTCAATCAGTACGTGACTTACAGGCGAAGCTTTCAACCGCCACGATTAAATGTCAAGTCTGCTTGAAGGAAGTTAAGAAATCCAACACTGGTGTGTTATCGACGTGTGGCCATTTCGGATGCCTCACATGTCTAAAAGAGAACGCTTCCAAGCAAGCCTGTGGTGTCGTTGGTTGCAACTGTGCGCAGCGTGACTCATCTGTTGTTTTAGCAGATTCCCTCGGTACGGAGTTTTCCATAAAAGGGAAGAAAGGGAACGGCAGCGTCTCAGTGATCGGTAAACATGGTTCCAAACTCATCGATCTTGTCAATCACATCAATCGCATTCCAAGCGAAGAGCGCATATTAGTATTTGTTCAGTTTACGGATTTGATGGCTCAAGTTGCAAACGTCTTGAACGAAGCTGGGATCAAAACACTAAAATTGAAAGGCTCAGTGCATCAACAAACTGGCGCACTGGATGAATTTCAACAAGAAAATATGAAGAAAGGAAGTGCACGTGTTCTTCTTTTGTTAGGACGAGATGAATCTGCATCCGGTGCGAATTTGACCACGGCAAACCACGCCATCTTCGTTCATCCACTCTTAACTGCGACGAATTACGAATACGTCGCGAGCGAAACACAAGCTATTGGGCGCATACGACGATACGGTCAGTCGCGCGAAGTCAACACCTGGAGGTTTATTGTGAAAGATTCGATAGACTCCGAAATTTACGAGGAACGTACGAGGGAAGCTACTCAAGCATAATAATAATAAATAATATTAACAAAGCGATTAAAGTTAATAGCAACAGCGCGCGCACAAAAGAAGAGAGAAAGAAAATGAAAGAGAAACAAAAAGCTATTTTAATATATATTAACAACCATAAGAAACATTTTTTGAGATTGTTCCGCGACCAACAAATTCTCCCTCGCTTCTGAGTATCACGCTTCCTAATGTTTGACTCAACGTGTAAGGCTCCACGCACAACATTTGTTCTAACGAAAGGACAAGTTTCCCGTATTTTGATTTCGGGAGGAAAAGGGGCTTTCTCTTCACCTCTTTGCCTTTTTCGTCTAGAATTGATACGAGCTCTGTAACATGCGCTTCGGTTTCTGTTGAATATGCATGAACAACAACTATTGCGCCAGGGAGTATGGGTCGCTTCAGAGAGTCACTCATTTTTACGTCAATTTCGATTACCTTCGCCGCCCTTAATGGATACTGGTGATGGGAAATTACGGACCCGTTTCTCAAGCCATCTTTTTCTATTCCACACAAACCTACGTCAACGACTTCGCCCACCGAGGCGAATTGAACAGGCTCATTCAAACCTTTTTCTATCCTTTTCACGGTCGCTAACATATTCGCTGGCGTAATGAAAACTTTGTCCCTAACACTAATACTACCCGACTCTATTTTCCCGCTAAACGCGCAACTTCCTAAATTATGGCCACTTGAAAATATTTCAAGAACAGGCATTCGTAGAGGCGCAGGTGCCCCTTTCGAAGACGCTCGCGAACTTTTGATAATATCAAGTAAGGACTCTTTTCCTGCATACCAAGGTGCGCATTCTTTGATAAATTGTTCGGATGAAACTATGTTCGCACCTTCCAATGCTGATACAGGCACGAGAGCGACATCTTTCTCGTCATACCCGACTTCATCGCTCTTTAAGAAATCAAGAATGCGACTCGTCACTTCTTCGAATCGACGCTCGTCATACGCACACGAGTCGAGTTTGTTCACGACAACTATTACTTGTGAAACTCCTAAAGCTTTTGCCATGATCGCGTGTTCTTTCGTCTGTCCATTCTCGCCAAATCCTTTCTCAAAGGCGCCAATCGCACCGTCGATGACTAACAGCGCAACATCCGCACTCGATGCACCACTGATTGCAGTTGGAACGAAATCGCGATGCCCGGGTGCGTCATTGATTTGAATCCATCTGTCGTCACGTACATTTAATCTAGCACGTGCTCGTGCGACATCTATGGTAACTCCTCTTGCGCGTTCTTCTGGTAAGGAATCCATCGCCCACGCATATGCGAAAGAAGATTTACCTGCCGCTTTCGACTCTCGCGCGTTTTTTTGGTGCGTTCGTTCGTCAAGCGAATGCAAAGCTTCTAACAACCTCCCGCATAACGTACTTTTACCAGCATCAACGTGTCCCAAAATGACTAAACACAAGTCTAGTTTGTGTGTATTCTCGTATGCCATTCTTTCTGCGTTGGATGGGACATAGGAACCTTCATTTTCCGGATTAAGCGCGAGATTCGAGAGTTTCTCCAACGACGTTTTCGTTTTCGTTTTTGTCGCCTGCGAATGCCTGTGTTCTGTTTTAGTCAGCGTTTTCTTTTGCGTTTTTGTCGTGGTCGCCGAATGCCTGTGCTCTCTTGGGTAGTAATAATCATCATCGTATTCATCACCATCATCATCATCGAAATCGTCGTAATAATCGTCCTCGTCCACCCATCCACTCAGTTTCCGACTACTCATGTGGAATTAGTTACCATTCTTTGCCTGCATAATGGGTGCAAAAGCGCAATACAAACACAAAGTGAGTTTTAAAATCGGGAATTTTTCTTTCTGTTCTTTCTCTCTTTCTGGCTGGTGGCTGGGAAAAAACAACAGAAAAAAAAGCAAAACGACGAAGGAAGAGAAGAAAAAGGAGTGAGAGAGAGAGAAAGAACGAAAGAGAGGAAGAAAGTATAACAATCATAACCATGCCATCCGTCTCTTCGAAATCTCCGTTTCCTCCTCCGCCAGAGTTTTACAAACTTTATGGGGGAGTTGAGAATGAACGCGAAGAAGACAAAACAAACGAGAAGAAGAACAAGAAATTATTGCCTCCATTACCTCCTTTAATTCCAAAGC